>Ga0247813_10001026_pt1 | contig 22270 bp, 21 predicted proteins | sample UWRJL169409C1_FD_180719 | JGI IMG/M metagenome (GOLD analysis project Ga0247813, IMG submission 180719) | Plant litter microbial communities from Arlington Agricultural Research Station in Wisconsin, United States - UWRJ-L169-409C-1 | ecosystem: Environmental > Terrestrial > Plant litter >...
CTATAAGTTTTGGATTATATTTTGAATAAATTCCCTGCCAATTCCTGATTTGAAATATTTCTCTCTTTTCATTGCTTCCGATTTAGAATGGAAAAATTCGACATGAATTACAGTCCATGGTCTAAATTTTAAAGTAAATCCTTTTGTTCCAAGATAATTATGAGACTTAAATCTATCAATTAAATTAGAAGTGAATCCAGTATAATTTTTATTAAATCTTTCAGAATAAAGAATATAGACAACAAATTCTTCCATGTGCAACTTTTATAAACGAAAAAAACACCAACTTTTCAGTGGTGTTTTTTATTTTGTAGCGAGGACGGGAGTTGAACCCGTGTCCGCCGCGGCGGATATAAATACTGCAACTATAAGTTTTGGATTATATTTTGAATAAATTCCCTGCCAATTCCTGATTTGAAATATTTCTCTCTTTTCATTGCTTCCGATTTAGAATGGAAAAATTCGACATGAATTACAGTCCATGGTCTAAATTTTAAAGTAAATCCTTTTGTTCCAAGATAATTATGAGACTTAAATCTTTCGATTAAATTAGAAGTGAATCCAGTATAATTTTTATTAAATCTTTCAGAATAAAGAATATAGACAACAAATTCTTCCATGTGCGACTTTTATAAACGAAAAAAACACCAACTTTTCAGTGGTGTTTTTTATTTTGTAGCGAGGACGGGAGTTGAACCCGTGACCTCAGGGTTATGAATCCTGCGCTCTAACCAACTGAGCTACCTCGCCAAGATTGCAAGTGAACCGTGTTCCTCATTGCGGGTGCAAAGATAGAAATATTATTAAAGCTTCCAAGAATAAATTGAAGAAAAAAAAATATTTTTAAAAATGCATTGTTTTTGGACATATATTCTTATATTTCGAAAAAATTAAAAGTAGCACATGGATCCAAAAATACGTTACGAAATAGAGTTTCCAATAAATTCTTCGCCACAATTATTATATCAATATATATCAACGCCGTCAGGTTTGTCAGAATGGTTTGCAGACAATGTAAACTCACGAGGCGAATTTTTCACTTTTATCTGGAATGACTCGCAGGAAAAAGCACGTTTGGCTTCTAAAAAAACTGGGGAAAAAGTCAAATTTAAATGGGTTGACGAAAGCAGTAAGGATACAGAGTACTTTTTTGAATTGCATATTTTAGTAGATGAACTGACTAAAGATGTATCATTAATGGTAGTAGATTTTGCCGAAAAAGAAGAAGTAGGAGAAGCTAAACAATTGTGGGAGAATCAGATCTCAGATCTGAAACATCTTATAGGATCTGTTTAGTAAAATTCTATTTTAAACCTTATATTTGCCCTGAACAAAATTCAGGGTTTTTTTATGATCAATTTTAACGGAAACATAGTAGCACAAGACGATAATATCTTAACTCAAAATCGTGCTTTTTTGTATGGAGATGGTGTTTTTGAAACACTAAAAATAGTAAATAATAAAATCTTGTTTCTTGAAGATCATTATTTTAGATTAATGGCTTCAATGCGTGTTGTTCGAATGGAGATTCCGATGAATTTTACAATGGAATATTTTGAGCAGCAAGTTTTAAGTCTCGCCAATCAGAAAAATATTTCTTCTTCGGCTAGAGCCCGAATTACCGTTTTTAGAAAAGACGGAGGTCTGTATTTGCCAAAAACCAACGAAGTTTCTTTTTTAATTCATGCAACTGCATTAGAAAGTACATCTTACGCTATAAATACTGGAGAATATGAAGTAGATTTATATAAAGACTTCTATGTGACCAAACAATTATTATCGTCGATTAAAACGACCAATAAAATGATAAACGTTACCGGAAGCATTTTTGCTCACGAAAATGGTTTGGCTAACTGTCTTTTGGTAAACGACACAAAAAATGTGGTCGAAGGTCTACAAGGTAATTTATTTATGCTAGTAGGTAAAAAACTAATTACTCCTCCAATCTCCGAAGGTTGTTTGAACGGAATAATGCGCAAACAAATAGTAGCTTTGGCTAAAAAAGTTGAAGGCATAGAAGTGGCAGAAGAAATAATTTCACCTTTTGATCTTCAAAAAGCTGACGAATTATTCCTCACAAATGTAATCACGGGGATACAACCGATAACTAAGTATCGTAAAAAGGAGTTTACAAGTAATCTGGCTCATTTATTAGTGCAAAAACTGAATGAATCTATATCTGAAAATTAATTCAGATACGGATTTTCAGGTGCATTAGACCAAATAAGATAATCGCCTCCGAGCTCAATAATTTGCTCTTTCCAAAAATGGGTGGTCGACTTTCCGATAATTTTATTTTTATAACTATTATCAGTGATGATCCAGGAGTTACCTTGCATTTCATTCTCAAGCTGATTTTCGTCCCAACCGGTATAACCTAAGAAAAAACGAATATTGTTTTTGCCAATAGATCCGTCGTTTATTAAGTCTTTGGTCGATTCGAAATCACCTCCCCAATAAATCCCATTTGAAATCTCAACACTATTAGGAATCAATTCCGGAATATTGTGAATAAAATACAGGTTGTCCTGTTCAACAGGGCCGCCGTTATATATTTTGAAATTGGCATCAATCTCAGGTATTAGGTCATTAATAGTATACTTTAATGGTTTATTAATGATAAAACCTATTGATCCTTCTTTGTTATGGTCTGCTAATAAAATTACCGATCTATTAAAAGATAAATCTCCAATTATAGAAGGTTCAGCAACAAGCAGGTGTCCTTTTTTTAATTTTTCTGAAATCATACGGCTACAATTTTTATTAAATTTAATCATAAAATTTTTAAAAACCCAAATAAAATCGTTAAACCGCACAAAAAAACCCTCCATGAGGAGGGTTTTGATTATATTATAAGTTTAGAGAACTTTCTTACTTAGTTCACTGCACCTTCTAATTCAGCTCCGGCTTTGAATTTTACAACATTTTTAGCAGCGATTTGAATAGTTTTTCCAGTTTGAGGATTTCTTCCGTCTCTTGCAGCTCTAGCAGATACTGACCAAGATCCAAAACCTACTAAAGAAACTCTACCACCTTTTTTCAAAGTAGCTCCTACGTTTCCTAAAAATGACTCTAAAGCTAATTTTGCCGCAGCTTTTGTGATTCCTGCATCAGCAGCGATAGCATCGATTAATTCTGATTTGTTCATAATAATTAGTTATTAATTGTTGGTTAAAAAAAATTGTTAATACACAAATTTAATAGGAAATCCGTTCCTTGCAAGTGTTTTCTTTAATTTTAGTAAAAATTGTTAATAACTTAGTTTTTTTGTTCATAACGATTGCTGTTTATCGATCAAAAACAGGTAGAAACCCCTGTTTTACTGACGTTAATAGACCTTTGCTGCATCAGAAAAAGTTATCCCATTTAGCAATTCTGCAACTTGCATTCTCTTTTTCCCAGGTAATTGCAAACTCAACAGTTGTAAAAAGCCATCCTGAACCGCAACTTTGATTTCTTTTTTGCCACAGATTAAACTTCCAGCTTCCAGAGAATGGTCTTCTGAAATTAGTTTTGCTTCATAGATTTTGATAGTTTGCTCTTCTTCTTTATCTTTTAAAAAACACCACGAAGCAGGATAAGGACTTAATCCACGAATCAGATTGTTGATTTCCTCACCAGATTTTGTCCAGTCGATTTTGCAGTTTTCTTTATTTAGTTTGTAAGCTGTCTTAATTTCTTCGTTATCTTGCTGAATTGTAGTCCTTACATCTCCGTTTTCAATCACTTTTAAAGTATCAATTACAGTAATGCTTCCTAAATTCATTAATCTATCATGTAATTGTCCTGCACTTTCTTCTGGTTCAATCGCGATTTCAGAATTTAAAATCATGGCTCCTGTATCAATTTTGTCATCAATAAAGAATGTCGTAACCCCAGTTTTGGTTTCTCCATTAATAATGGCCCAGTTAATTGGTGCGGCACCACGATAATTTGGCAGTAAGGAAGCATGCAGATTAAAGGTTCCTAAACTTGGCATTTCCCAAACTACTTTTGGTAGCATTCTAAAAGCAACTACAATTTGTAAATTAGCGTTTAAGGCTTTTAACTCTGCTAAAAAAGATTCGTCTTTTAAATTCGTTGGCTGTAATAAAGTAAGGTTGTTCGCCAGCGCGTATTCTTTTACTGCCGAATATTTTATTTTTTGTCCGCGCCCAGCCGGTTTATCCGCAGCTGTAATCACGCCAACAACATCGTAATTGTTTTTAATAATGGTATCCAAAATGCCGACAGCAAATTCCGGAGTTCCCATGAATATAATTTTCAATTTTTCCATTATGATTTTAAAGTGTATTTATTATTCGATAGTATGGTAATGTGATTGTTTTCTAATAATTCCTGAAGTACCGAAACAATATCGTTCGTATCCAGTTTTATTTGAGTCTGAATTTCTCTTGAAGTTAAAGCAGCCGACTTTAATAAATGCAGAATTTTATCCGCAATTGAATCAGCTTCTGTGATTTTTCCTTTTTGCGTAATGCAGTACGAGCAGACTCCACAATTCGTAGTTGTTTCTTCTCCAAAATAATCTAAAACTAAGCGATTTTTACAGGTTTTGTTTTCCTTTATATAATATAGGACAGACATTAACTGTTCTTGTTTTAGCTGATTCTGTTTTTCAAGATATTTCGAAACGCGATTTATAGTCAGGTCGTCTTCACGAACTTCATTAAATAATATAGTCGCATCGTTATTTTTTGATTTGTATTCGATGATTTCCTTTTCTTTCAGTTTTTCTAAAACAGCCGAAACTTGTTCTTCTGTATGATGTGATTTTTTAGCAATCAAAGAAAGGTTAAAAGGCGTTTTCATTTCGTAAACTCCGGGATATGTTCTCAAAATTGCCAGAATAATTTCTTCATCATTCGGATTCAAGCTCATGTACCGAATCACTTCTTTCGATTCGATTAAAAACTGCATCGTAATCTTTTCTGAAAATTCCTGAGACATGGTAATAATTCCCTGTTGATTCAAAAACTGTAATGCATTATAGGTTTTTAGGGTAGGGAAGTCATATTTATTACAAAAATGATTCAGTTTAAAAGAGAAAGAATCGTCTAAACCTTCACCGTAAGCAATCTGAAAATAATTGCAAAGCTTCACATACATGGTTTTCAGGAACTTTTTATCGGGCAAAACACTCAAAAATTGTTGTTCTGTATGATTCGCATCTGCATTATTAAAAAGTAAAACTGAAAAAGCTTTTTCTCCATTTCGTCCCGCTCTTCCGGATTCCTGATAATAGTTTTCTAAGTTTTCGGGTAACTGGGTATGAATAACTGTTTTTACATTGTCTTTGTCAATCCCCATTCCAAACGCATTCGTCGCCACAATAACCTGCGCTTGTTCGGACATCCACAATTGCATATTTTTATCCTTTTCTTTAGCCGAAAGTCCGCCATGATAATACGTCGCTTTAAATCCTAACGATTGAAGTTGCGTAGACATATTTAAACACGATTTTCTATTTCGTACATATATAATAGAAGGCTGTGGATTTTTCTTTAGAATTTGTTCGGTGCGATACAATTTATCTTCGATTTCAAAAACCATGTAAGCGATATTTTTCCTTTCAAAAGACTGTTGGAAAAAATTAGGGTCTTTCAAACCTAATTCCGTTTTGATATCTTCAATAACTCTCGGAGTTGCCGTTGCTGTCAAAGCCAAAAAAGGAATTTTCGGGAAATATTTTTTAAGTTCTGAAATCTTCAAATAAGCCGGACGAAAATCATGTCCCCATTGCGAAACACAATGCGCTTCATCGATAGCAATTAAATTTATAGGAAGGTCTTTGATGCGCTCTAAAATCCAGTCAGACTGTAAACGCTCTGGCGAAAGGTATAAAAACTTGTAATTTCCGTGCTGGCAATTGTCGAGAAGGTCAATTATTTCTTCTATGTGAATTCCGCCTGTAAGTGCAATCGCTTTAATATCTCGTTTTTGCAAATTTGCCACCTGATCTTTCATCAAGGCAATCAAAGGCGAAACGACCAAACAAATACCTTCCTGCATCATTGTGGGAACCTGAAAACAAATCGATTTTCCTCCGCCGGTTGGTAATAAGGCAAAAGTATCCTGACCGTCCAAAACTGAGTCAATAATCTCCTTTTGCAACGGTCTAAAACTGTCGTATTTCCAGTATTTTAAAAGAATTTCCTGCGCTTCTGGCATTGGTCATGTTTTAAAGTTAAAAATTTAGAAATCAGTTTCTAGTTTTACAACTTTAACCAAATGCCTAAATTTTATCTAAGATATAAAGAATTCTGTTCTCCACCGTATCTTTAGGCACTTCAATTAAGTCGTAACCGTATTTCTTATAGGTTTTAACAAGGTGCTTTTGGATCGTTAATGCCTGTTCGAAATTCTCATAACGCTCGGTGTCGCTTTCGTAAATTTCTTCCCAAGGCGGTAAAATAAAAGTTTTTGAATATTTAAAATCTTCACAGGCTTTAGTAAAATGCGTCGGATATTCATCGCCAATATAATCCATATAAGCTACAACATCCGGAATTCCGCGATCTATAAAAACTACATTTTCAGGTTCTTCAAGGGCATTTATGAATTGTTTAATTCTGCCTTCCAACAACATTTCGCTAAACAATAAAGGCTGTTCCAGGAACAATTGTTCGATTCCGCGTTGTTGCGCTTCGAGCGTAACTTGTCTTGAAATTTCAGGGTAACAGCAGTAGCCACGAGCTACCAATTCGTTGATCAGAGTAGATTTTCCCGTTCCCGGGCCACCAATGAGAACTATAATTTCTTTTTGCACTTTCTTAAAATAAAGCGCAAATTTACCTAAACTTATTGGTATTTAAAAAGATTATTTTGCCTGAAGCGAATGATTTCGCAATTTTGGAGATATGTATTGAGATTTGGAGATTATTAGAGAACCATTTTTCATGATGAATATTACAATTAGAGATTACGGTTCTGTAAATATTACAAGACTGGACTGAAGTCCAGCTCTACAAAATAAATTGTTCCTCCGGAACTAAAACAACCAAGAATCGTAGATTCAAAAAATATTGTAGGGCTGGACTTTAGTCCAGTTTAATGCAAAGTATATAAAAATTTAGTTAGTCCCGGAGGGACGTAATGTTTATAGAAAATTATAAGGTTGTTTTGTAAAAAGCTCCAGCGGGGCGGCATGTTTGAAATTAACATATCGCTCCGCTGGAGCTTCTTAAATATAAGGCGTGAAAATTAGCTATAAATATATCGCTCCGCTGGAGCTTTTATTGTTAGTCAATAACCATTCATATTAATCAACGGTTTTTTAATTTATTTACCTTGGCTTTCGCCAAATTATTTCAAATCACTCACAAAACAAATACTTCCCAGAATCCGCATCTTTCTTTTTAGAAGGAACAATCAAGTGCGATTCAAATTTCTTTCCTTTCAAAACATCATTTACAAAATCCAAAACATATTGTTTCCCATCATGAAAAAGATAACCTGAAAATTCATGACCTCCACCGCAAAACGTAATCAGTTCAATGTCTTTGTGTAAATCAATCATATGATTGTAAACCGCATATGATCCAAAAAGAATTAACCAACCCGAAGCATTCGTCGGACAGGAGCGGTGTGAACCTGCAGCATAAGGAACCGTGTTGTCATTATTTCCATGTGCCAATAACATCGGCATTGCTTTTTCTTTTGTAATTAAATTGATGTCCTGTATCGCACCCGAACCTCCAATGAAACCAGTATATTTAAAGTTTTCCGGCAGGTTACTTTTGTATAAATTCATCAATTTATAATCCCAAAATGAAGCGTGAAAACCAATTTCGGCACCTGCACTAATTCCGGAAATAAATATTTTTGAAGGATCAAGATTGTATTTGTTCGCATTTTCAATTAAAAACGAAGTTGCCTGCCACATATCACTCACGCCAATTTGGATGGCTTTTATTTTTTCGGTTAGAGTTCCTTTGCACCCAAAATCTTTTCCTTTCATATATAAACTGTACGAAATGCTGGCAACCGCATAACCGTTTTTCGCCATAAACATTCCGAATTCTTTTTCGCTGGTTCGTTCTCCGCCAGAAAATCCTCCGCCAAAAGCAAAAATGATCAATGGAATTTTCTCATTAGATTTTTTCTCTGGTAAATACAAATCTAAATCGAGTTTTATGGTATCGTTCTGGAAATAAGTCATTGTTTTGATTTCCTGAGCCTGAATGTTGTTAAAAGTGAGAATTATAAAAAGTAAAATGATGTAGTTTTTCATAGAATTCGTTTTTAATCTCGCAAAGTCGCGAAGCCACAAAGAAGACTTAAAAATAAAACTTTGCGACTCTGCGACTTTGCGAGAGATTTTTATGGCAAAGTTTTTCAAATATAAGAGGAATTTTACAAAGAAATAACGTCGTAAAGCTTTTTTCTCTGCACCTTTGTCCCGAAGTTTCGGGATTGTAACTTTGAACCTTTTTTCTAAAAGAAAAAATCTAAAAAATCTGAAATCAAAACCGTATATTTGCGTTTATTTTTAATTACGAATGGAGAACGATAAAGAAAAAAACACCGCCGAATTTTACGAAAGATTAAAGGTTGAGTTAGATAATTCAAATACTTGGCCAGCAGAATATTTGTATAAATTTATAATGCCTTCAGTAGGCGATAATGTTGAGCGAGTTGAAAAAGCGTTTGACAATATGGGAGCGGTTATCAAAACAACAAAATCGAAAACTGGTAAATTTACCAGTGTTTCTGTAGATGTTACAATGAATAGCTCTGACGATGTGATTGCCAAATACAAAGAAGTATCTACAATAGAAGGTATAGTTTCATTATAACTTATGGTCGAAAAATATAAAAAAGAAGTCGCGAATGACGTTGTTTTTAACTTAGAATACAATTCTGAAAGACAGCGTTTACTTATTCCGGAATATGGTCGTCATTTGCAAAAACTGATCGATCAGGCTACGATTATTGAAGATGCTGAAACGCGCAACAAAGCTGCGAAATACATCATTCAGGTAATGGGAAGTCTGAATCCGCATTTGCGTGATGTGCCCGATTTTCAACATAAATTGTGGGATCAGCTCTTTATCATGTCTGATTTTAAATTAAATGTAGAATCACCATATCCAATTCCTTCAAGAGATGTATTGCAATTAAAACCAGATGTTTTACAATATCCGCAAAACTTTCCAAAATATAGATTTTATGGTAACAATATCAAATATATGATTGATGTTGCCAATAAATGGGAAGATGGAGAAATGAAAAATGCATTGGTTTTGGTAATCGCCAATCACATGAAAAAGTCTTATTTAAGCTGGAACAAAGACACAGTAAAAGACGATGTGATTTTTGAACATTTATTTGAATTATCAGGTGGAAAAATTAACTTGCTGCAAAGCACAGAAGAACTTTTAAACACAACTGATTTATTGCGTACAAATAAACGTATGTCCAATAAAATTACGCCACCAGGTCAACCAAAAATTCAAAGCAACAAAAACAATAAAGGCCCTGGGAAGCCAAAACCTTTTCAAAAAAACAATAATCAGAAATAAAAAAAGAGGCTAAGGTACTAAGGATCTATGGTTCTAAGTTTTTTAAACTCAGAACGGCGGACTATCAGAAACTTACCAGCTTTTAAAATAACAATCATAAAAATAAAATAAAGTTGTTAAGCAGCTAAATAACTAAGATCTTAATCTCAAAAGAAACCTTAGAACATTAGAACCTTAGTAACTCAGAACCTAAAAAAGAAATATGGGAGTATTTAAAATCGAAGGAGGAATTCCTTTAAAAGGAGAGATAACGCCGCAAGGAGCTAAAAATGAGGCGTTACAAATTTTATGTGCTGTGCTTTTAACAGGAGATAAAGTAACAATTAATAATATTCCCGATATTATTGACATCAATAAATTAATCACTTTGTTGGGTAATTTAGGAGTGAAAATTCAACGCAATGGACCTGGTTCTATTACATTTCAGGCCGATGAGGTTAATGTTGGATATTTAGAAACAGAAGCTTTCAAAAAAGAAGGTGGAGCGCTTCGTGGTTCTATTATGATTGTTGGACCGCTTTTAGCTCGTTTCGGAAAAGGATATATTCCAAAACCAGGTGGAGATAAAATTGGTCGTCGTAGATTAGATACACACTTTGAAGGTTTTATTAACCTTGGAGCAAAATTCAGATATAACAGAGAAGATCACTTTTATGGTGTAGAATCTCCAGAAGAAGGATTGAAAGGAACAGATATGTTACTTGATGAAGCTTCTGTAACCGGTACAGCAAATATTGTAATGGCTGCTGTATTGGCAAAAGGACAAACGACAGTTTACAACGCAGCTTGCGAACCATATTTGCAACAATTGTGTAAAATGTTAAACTCTATGGGAGCTAAAATCACAGGAGTTGGTTCAAACTTATTGACTATTGAAGGTGTTGAAAGCCTTGGAGGATGCGAGCACAGAATCTTACCGGATATGATTGAAATCGGTTCATGGATTGGACTTGCAGCGATGACAAAAAGTGAAATCACAATTAAAAATGTAAGCTGGGATAACTTAGGTTTGATTCCGAATACATTCAGAAAATTAGGTATTACAATCGAAAAACGCAATGACGATATTTACATTCCTGCTCACACAGATGGGTACGAAGTAAAAACAGATATCGACGGTTCTATTTTAACTATTGCTGATGCACCTTGGCCAGGATTTACGCCTGACTTACTAAGCATTGTTTTAGTTGTTGCTACACAAGCAAAAGGTGATGTTTTGATTCACCAAAAAATGTTCGAAAGCCGTTTGTTTTTTGTAGATAAATTAATCGATATGGGGGCAAAAATCATGTTATGCGATCCGCACAGAGCGGTGGTTATGGGACATAATTTTGAATCTCAATTAAAAGCAACAACAATGTCATCTCCGGATATTCGTGCGGGAATCTCATTGTTAATTGCAGCTCTTTCAGCAAAAGGCACAAGTACAATTCAAAATATCGAACAAATTGACCGTGGATACGAGCGTATCGATGAGCGTTTGAGAGCTATTGGTGCTAAAATCGTGAGAGAATAAAAAAAGTTAGCCACGAATTCACGAATTAAAGGAAGATTAAGATTGTGTTTTATTGGACTAATTTTTTAAATAAAATTAGTGTAATTGAATTATAAAAATTAAGATTTTGTATAATTCGTGAATTCGTGGCGAAAAAAATAGTCTAAATGACAAACGAACAAAAAGCTATAAAAGCTACATACTTTAGTATAGCTGGAAACACCTGCTTAGCCCTTGTAAAAGGTTTAGCAGGTTTTTTTGGCAATTCATACGCCTTGATTGCCGATGCGATTGAATCGACTACGGATATATTTTCGTCTTGTCTGGTTTTGTTCGGAATCAAATACTCTAATAAACCTGCAGATGAAAACCACCCTTATGGACATGGTCGTGCGGAGCCTTTAATTACGTTTTTGGTTGTTGGGTTTTTAATTACTTCGGCAACAATTATTGGTTACGAAAGTATTTCTAATATCGGTACTTCACACGATTTACCAAAATCCTGGACTTTATACATTTTAGGTGCCATTATTATATGGAAAGAATATTCATTTCGACTGGTAATGAAACGCAGTAAACAAACCAATAGTTCTTCACTGGCAGCAGATGCGTGGCATCATAGAAGTGATGCTATAACTTCTATAGCCGCTTTTATCGGAATTTCGATTGCGCTGATTATGGGGAAAGGTTACGAATCAGCAGACGATTGGGCGGCGCTTTTTGCAGCTTTTTTTATTCTCTATAATAGTTATAAGATTTTTAGACCTGCTCTTGGAGAAATTATGGACGAAAACCTAAATGATGATTTGGTTGAAGAAATTCGCATAAAATCGTTAACAGTACAGGGAATTCTGGGAACCGAAAAATGTTTTATCCGTAAAGCAGGAATGAAATATCACGTTGATCTTCATGCAATTGTATCGGCCAGTATTTCTGTAAAAGAAGGACATGATCTATCTCATAAACTTCAAGATACCTTAAAAGAATTAATTCCGCAGTTAGGAAATGTTTTGATTCATATTGAACCAGATGATTATCACTGAGAAATAGGTTCTGAGGTTCTAAGACACTAAGGTTCTGAGTTTTTTTGATTGAAATTATAAAAAATCCGTTTACTCTTTTTAAAAAAGAGTAAACGGATTTTTTTTAGATATAATTTGTCAGAAGTGGCAAAATTGAGTTCAATCTAATCCAAAACGTTGAGGATCTTCAACCCAAAAACAACCCCGTTTTGCTGAACTCCGCCTTGATAAGAGTGAACGTAATCAACCCTAAATAATTTAAATTTTCCGAAACCTAAGTTGTCTAACCCAACGGTGAATTCAGAATAAGGTTTTCTATCCGGAATGGCCAGCGAGTGAAAACCAATATTCATTGTTGATTTTAAAAGATTTAGCAACGGAATTTTATTCATAATAAAGCCAGTATCGTTATATTCTGAATGGATTTCAAGATAACTGTCGTTTGTGCTATTAGCATAATACGGCATCATATTAAAAACATTTAGATAGCGATCACTTGTTCCAATATGAGTTTGGTTTCCGTTAAAATGTCTGTAATCTATAAAAGAAATATTTTCGGCATTAAAGAACTTTCCAGCTTTGAAATTCATTCCTAAAAGCCCTTTGTTTCCTAAAGATAAGTCATATTGCATAGCAGCACCAACTCTTTCAAATTCATATTTTTTCTCGCTGGCTGCAAAAGCTTTTTCAAAGACTAAATATATTGTTGGGTATTTTTCATTTTTAATATTATATCTTCCATCAGGTCTTGAAATATATTTATTTCCAAAGTTAATTCGGGCATTCAATGCAGTTTTAAACAAATGGTGCTGATCAAAAGCGGAAGTTGTAAAATCGTCCGGAGCTAATGGATTATTAGAGGAATAGATGTCATCTTTTTTAAAGAAAGAATAGTCAGTTGTATTAAAAAGAGGTTTTCGTTGCTCGTATGCTACTTTGGCATTTAAATTAATTCCGTTTGCAACATCCTGGGCATAGTTGATTTGGGCAAATTCTAAATTATACAATTTCATATAATTGTCTTTAAAGAATAAAGAGCTTATAGAATTGACAAACTTAGTTATGGGTTCAGCGCCATTAAACTGAGCTGTTTTTGTTCCTCCGGAAGCCCAAATTGTAGCATAGTTAATATTGTTAAAGCGATGACTAAAATCTCCGGTAACGCGAAAACGTTCATCAGAAAAACCGTAATTAAAAGTGGTACTTATAGAAGTGTTTTTTCCTTTCTCTTCATTCCATTTTCTAAAGGAGAATCCCGAATCAAAATTAAATCCCTGAACCGTGTTAAAGCTTAAGGAAGTCAGGTTTAATAAACCTTTATACTCAAAAGAATATTTTTTGAAGGTGTTTTTATAATCATAACCCATTAAAACATCCCAAACTTTAAACTTGTTGTTTTTGGCATCAACAGAATCTGTGTATTTTCTAGATTTTCTAATAGTTAATAAACTATCTTTTTTTGTGTAATCGGTACTCTCTTCAATAGTTAACGGGATCGGGCGTATCTCATTCCAAAAAGCATCATCTTTTTTATTGGCATTCGCTTCAAAAGCTACAATTTCATTTCCAAAAGTTTTCTTCTCAAATGAATCCGGAAATTCATAATTCGAATAAACATAATTGAATTTACCAGAGAATTTAACTCCAAAAATACCAGCGTTGAATGAAAGTGTCTGTGCATTTTTAGACCAGATTTTATTCTTCGAATTGTAACTGAAACTCTGTTTTAAAGTCATAATCTCAGTAAATTCATTTTTCATTCGATACCCTTTAATGTCTAAATCTATGGCGTAAATTGCGAAACTATCGTCAACGATATAAATATAACCTTCAAAAACGGGCTCTTTATCTCGTTTTGGAGTTACTTTAATTTTATTGATTTGTTGATTGTTGTCATCGTAGAAAGTTCCTTCTAGTTTGTATTTATAGTAACTGAAAGCATTATCAGCAATAGGAGAGATGAGTTTAATATCAAAGTCTAAAGTATTTTCGTAAAAATCATAAGTCGATAAACTGGCCGTATTATAGCTATAGCCTTTATTGTTTCCGGAGATTTTAGAAGCAATTATTTTCTCTTTTAATTTATCAGGTTTTTCAAAAGAAATCTTCGAAATAGTTTCAGACAGATATAAAATTCCCGTTCCAGTAGAATCTAAATTGGAGGCCATGTCATCGCCAAGATCAACTTTTTGTCCAAGGATTTTTTTAGGAAGATCTTTAACCTTAAACATTCCTTTCGAATAAAAATCAGCTGTATAGCGTGAAGTCTTTTCTGAATTTTCTTTTTTATTAGAAATCGCGCTTTTTATAATGGCGTTGGCAGGATTGTTTTTAGGGTCGATGATAACCTCATTTAAAGTAAAACTTTCCTCCAGCATTTTTATATCCAGCGTTAATGTTTTGGATTCTGTTGAAACTGATATTTTTTGGGTTTTAAACCCCAGGTACTGAAAGGTAATTTTGTTTTTACCAATCTCTTTTACGTTAAGCTGGTAATTACCCTGCTCGTTTGAGGTTGTACTTGTATAAGTGTTTTCTTCAAGAACAGAAACAAAAGGTAAAGGATTTCCTTTTTCATCTGTTATGGTTCCTTTGATTTGAGCAAAGTTTGAAATCGAAAAAAGTAAAAAGGCAAATAAAGTATAGTTTCTCATGAAAGTTTTTTCTCTCACAAAAATAGAATAACTTAAAAACGAGCCTATTAATAATTTGTTAAATTGTGTGTTAGTTTAAAGCATCATGGAATTTGGGGAGAAGTATTTTCTTTGCTTATAAAAAAGATTGAATAGCCAATTCATAGCTTTTTAGTCCAAAACCTAAAATAACTCCTTTAGCATTTCCAGATAAATACGATTGATGTCTGAAACTTTCACGCGCATAAGTATTCGAAATATGGACTTCGATTACCGGAGTTGTAATCGCTTTCATAGCATCACCCAAGCCAATAGAGGTATGTGTATAAGCACCCGCATTTAAAATGATTCCATCAAATGTAAAACCAACTTCCTGAATTTTCCCAATCAATTCGCCTTCGATATTACTTTGATAGTAAGAAAGTTCAACGTTTGGAAATTTGTGTTCTAATCTTTCAAAATAATCTTCAAAAGTTTGGCTTCCGTAAACTTCCGGTTCTCTTTTTCCTAAAAGATTCAAATTGGGTCCGTTGATAATGCAGATTTTCATAAGTAATTTTAATTTTATTAAGTGTGATTAATTCCATTTTACATTTCACAGAATACATTTCACAAGTATGTAAAAATAAAAAAACCGTTCCAATTAATAGAACGGTTTTTGTAAAACTATGTGATATTCTTTTTAGAACATGAATCCAGCTGATAATTGTACGGTTGAATTTTTGATGTCTGCATTTTCTGAAGCCTCAGTCAGTCCTAAACTATAACGACCTTGGATAAAAATACTTTCTGTGATTTTTAAACCCAATCCAGCATTAAGGGCGAAGTCAAATGTACTAGCATCATCGAAACGTACATCGTTTTTTTGGTTTAGCAAAAATGAAGCCTGTGGTCCAACTTCTAAACTTAATGATTTTGTCATATAAATTTTCGCCATAACCGGAATAGATAAATAGGCTAATTCATTTTTGAATTCCTGGTTAATATCCTCAAATTTATAAGAAGCACCTTGCGTTGAATATAAAAGTTCTGGTTGAATGGAAAATTTTTCCATTAATTTAATCTCAGCAACTAAACCGGCGTGAAAATTAGTTATTCCGTTTTTGTCAATATTTTGTTGAGGAAATGCATCTCCAGTTTGGCTCGCGAAATTTACCCCTGCCTTAACTCCAAGTTTTAATAATTGGGCTTGTATTGTAGCTGATGTTGCAATGAACAGTACAGCTGCTAAAAGTATCTTTTTCATAAAAATGTTTTTTAAAAATTGGTATTTTTTAATGTTATATATAGACCAAAACTACAGAATTATGATTTTATTGTTTTGTGTTTGGCATTAAATAATTACTAAAAATCTGATATTTTTAAGTTTCTTACCCGTTCTTGCAAGATCATTTTAAGTTAAAATATTGTTTGACAAAGGATTAAGTTGCAATGTTAAAAATATATTTTTTACCTTTTTTTTTCAGGGCGCCATCTTTTTTTAGTAAACTTTTTCTTTCTTTAATTGGTTTTGTTTAAAAAAAAAGTCATCAATTTGAAGAATGTGTGTTTTTTATTTGTAAGATTTTCCCACCTCTTTATGCTTCTTTTTTTTTATTTAAAAGCAATGTTTTTTTTAATAAGTATATTTTTATATTTGGCTGATTAATTTTAACCAAAAACAAAAAATGAAAAGAGTTATTTTATCTGCAATTGCAGTTATGGCGTTTGGTTTTGCAAATGCACAAGAAGTTAAATTTGGAGTAAAAGGTGGTTTAAATCTTTCAAATTTTTCAGGAGACACAGATGGTTTAGATTTAAAATCCAGAACTGGATTTCACGTTGGAGGATTTGTCGAAATCAAATTATCTGATAAGCTGGCCATACAACCTGAACTTTTGTATTCTACTCAAGGCGCCAAGGCTGATAATTTTGAAATAGAACTGGAAGATCAATTTTATACTAGTGATGTAAAATTTAATCTTTCATACATTAATATACCAGTAATGTTTAAATATTATGTTGCTGAAAAATTTAATATTGAGGCCGGTCCACAAATAGGTTTCTTAACTTCTGCAAAGACAGAAACAACTGTTCAAGGCTTTAATGGTTCAAATGAACAAGATGTTAAGGATATTTTCGAATCAATTGACTTTGGTTTGAACTTAGGAGCTGGATATGATTTTACAGAGCATTTTTCAGCTGGAGCAAGATATAATCTGGGACTTGCCAATATTGCAAAAACAGAATCAGGCGATGATTCTACACTTAATAACGGAGTTTTTTCTTTATCTGTGGGATATAAATTCTAGTAAAAATAAGAAGAATGTAATAGAGACCTTCCTACTTTAGGAAGGTTTTTTTATTTTATTTTTTGAAATTTATTGTGATTTTTTACGATAATAACATTATTATAAAAAAACAAATTATTTTTTATTAAGTATATTTTTATATTTGGGATATTAATTTTAACCCAAAATCAAATAAAAAATGAAAAGAATTTTTTTAGTTGCGATTGCAGTAATGGCATTTGGATTTACAAATGCTCAACAAACAAGGTTTGGAATAAAAGGAGGTCTGAATGTTTCGACTGTAGTTGGAGGAGATGTAGATAACACAAAATCTCTGGTAGGTTTTCATGTTGGGGGTTTAGCAGAAATTCACGTTGTTGAGAAATTTTTTATCCAACCAGAACTTTTGTACTCAACTCAAGGTACTAAAATTGATGGGCCTTTTGGAACTGCTGGTGACGTTAAACTTAATTATTTAAATATTCCGGTATTGGCTAAATACTATTTTATAGAAAATAAATTTAGTGTTGAAGCTGGGCCACAACTAGGTTTTTTATTGTCAGCTAAAGCAGAAGGTGAGGATGTTAAAGATTTTACCAGATCAGTAGACTTTGGTTTTAATTTAGGTGCCGGGTATAATTTTACTGATAATTTTTCAGCCGGTCTTCGTTATACTATCGGTTTATCTCCTCTGTCTGACGATGATATCGATAATGCAGACGACTATTATGATAGTGCTAAAAATAGTAACCTGGCATTTTATTTAGCTTATAAATTCTAATTTTACAGAATAATATATTTTGAAACCTTCCTTATTCAGGAAGGTTTTTTTATGCCTAAAAATCATTTACTTTGTAAATATGAATTGGAACAGATACATAAAAGATTATCAATCGTATTTGCGAATCGAAAGGGGTTTGTCTAAAAATACTATCGAAAATTATGGTTTCGATATTGAACGATTATGCCTTTTTTTAGAATCAAATAAAATTGAGGTTTCTCCTTTAAAAATTACTGATGAAACTATTCAGCAATTTATATATCAGGTTTCTAAAGAATTAAATCCGCGTTCTCAAGCCAGGATTATTTCAGGTTTAAAAAGTTTTTTTAGTTATTTGATTTTTGAAGACTACAGAAATGACAATCCTTTAGAATTAATTGAAAGTCCAAAAACCGGAAGAAAATTACCGGATACTTTAGCAGTTCAGGAAATTGATGCGCTTATAGCTGCGATTGATTTGAGTTCAAACGAAGGCGAACGAAATAGGGCTATGTTGGAAACTTTGTACGGTTGTGGACTTCGTGTTTCAGAACTCGTGTCCCTCAAAATTTCTGACCTGTTTTTTGATGAAGGTTTTATAAAAATTATCGGAAAAGGAAATAAAGAACGTTTTGTACCAATTGGGAAGTTAATACAGAAGTATATCCAGATTTATCAGAATGAAATTAGGAGCAGTCTAACTATTAAAAAAGGTTGTGAAGACACTTTGTTTTTGAATAGAAGAGGAAATCAGTTAACGCGCGCCATGATTTTTACCATCATAAAAGATTTGGCTGTGAAAATTGGTTTAAAGAAAAATATTAGTCCGCATACTTTGCGTCATTCTTTTGCAACGCATCTTCTTGAAAATGGTGCCGATTTAAGATCAATTCAATTAATGTTGGGTCATGAATCAATTACAACTACCGAAATTTATGTGCATTTAGATAGAAGTTTTTTAAAAGAAGTAATGCATTCTTTTCATCCAAGAAGGTAATTTTTATTGGTGATACTCTGTTTTTATCTCAAAAATTAATATATTGTATGATTAATTCTATTAAATGCAGATAAAATCGACGAACTGCATTTTTTTGGTTTTAAATGATTTTAATCATTCAATTTATATAAAAAGTACTATATGGTTTTTGATTTATATGGAAATGATGATTGCTTAGAGGTTAATAATTTTTATAAAAAATTATTGGCAGAAATGCCCGATTTGCTTTTTCAGTTTGTAATAGACAGAGAAAATAATTACACTTTTCCACTTGTCAGTAAATCAGCTGATGATATTTTTGAGATTTCCGCTACAGATTTTACAAATGATATTAAACTTCTTGTATATCACAGGATTTTTCCTTGCGACAGAGAGCTTTTTTTTCAATCTTTAGTAAAAGCACGCAGGGAAGTACAGCCTTGGGAAATAGAATTTAGAGCTATTTTACCAAAGAAAGGTTTACGTTGGTTTAAAGTTTCATCTAAGACAGAAAAATCAGTAGGTGATAGTGTTAGTTTTTTTGGACATGTATCTGATATTACCGAACTAAAGGATAAGGAAGAAAGGCTTCGAATTTCTGAGGAAAGATTTCAATTTGCCCTGGACGCGTCGACAGTTGGTGTGTGGGATTGGGATATGGTTACCAATAGTGTTTTTTATTCTTCACTTTCACTAAAAATTCTGGAATTAGAATCAACAGATATATTTGATGATCCGGAACGTTGGGATAAAATTGTTCATCCTGATGATCTTCCCAGATATTATTCAGATATTCAGGAACATTTTGATAATAAGATTCCCTATTATGAAAATTACCACCGTGTAATGACTTCCAGCGGTAACTACAAATGGATTCTGGATCGCGGAAAAGTAATTAAACGTGATGAGAACGGGAAGCCATTACGTGTATTAGGAACGCATACAGATGTTTCTTTGCAAAAAGAAAAGGAATTAGAGCTTATAAAAACAATGAAGCTTTACAGTGATCAAAATAGCCGATTGCTGAATTTCTCTCATATCGTTTCTCATAATTTAAATACACAAGCCGGAAACATAAAATCAATTTTGGACTTTATAGATGCTGATGTAGATAAACAAACTGTAAATGAAATGTTGGAGCATTTAAGAACCGTTTCTAACGATCTTAATGATACTATTTCAAACTTGACACAAATCGTAAAAACGCAGAGTAATATAAACATTGCCGTGGTGCCTTTGAAACTTTGTGAATATATAGAAAAAACAATTTCAACTATTAAAGGATATGACAAACAAAAGAATGTTAAGATTGTAAATAATGTTCCTAATTATCTAACTATTAATTTTAACCCTGCATATCTTGAAAGTGTTTTATTGAATTTTACTACGAATGCGATAAAGTATGCTCATCCGGAGAGGGATCCAATTGTTGTTTTCGATTTTGCTATTGAATCTGAAGGTCAAAAATCACTAAAAATTACAGATAATGGTTTGGGGATCGATTTGGCTATTCATGGTGACCTTTTATTTGGAATGTATAAAACCTTTCATAAACACGACGAAGCGCGCGGAATTGGCTTGTATATCACCAGAAATCAAATAGAAGCGATGAAGGGAAGTATTTCTGTTGAAAGTGAAGTAGGAGTAGGGACAAGTTTTAAAATTGTATTTGGTGATTTGTAGGTAACTAAAATTAAATATAAAACAACAAAGGCTATCTTTTTGAGATAGCCTTTGTTGTTTTATAAAGAAAAAAGATTACTTCGCAATATTAACTGCTCTGGTTTCTCTAATTACTGTTACTTTAACCTGACCTGGATAAGTCATTTCAGTTTGGATTTTTTGTGAAATCTCGAAAGATAAGTTCGCTGCATTATCATCAGAAACTTTTTCGCTTTCTACAATTACACGAAGTTCTCTACCAGCCTGAATTGCGTAAGCATTTTTCACACCTGTAAATCCGTAAGCTACCTCTTCAAGATCTTTCAAACGTTGAATGTAAGAATCTAAAACCTGACGTCTTGCGCCTGGTCTTGCTCCTGAAATAGCATCACAAACCTGAATAATCGGAGATAGTAATGATTTCATTTCGATCTCATCGTGGTGAGCTCCAATAGCGTTACAAACCTCTTCTTTCTCACCATATTTTTCTGCCCATTGCATACCTAATAGAGCGTGTGGTAAATCACTTTCAGTATCTGGCACTTTACCAATATCATGAAGTAAACCAGCTCTTTTAGCTAATTTTACATTTAAGCCTAATTCAGCTGCCATGATACCACAAAGTTTAGAAACTTCTCTTGAGTGTTGTAATAAGTTTTGTCCGTAAGAAGAACGGTATTTCATTCTACCTACAACTTTAATCAATTCAGGGTGTAAACCGTGAATTCCTAAGTCGATTACAGTACGTTTACCAACTTCAATAATTTCATCATCAATCTGTTTAGCTGTTTTAGCAACAACCTCTTCAATTCTGGCCGGGTGAATACGTCCGTCTGTTACTAATTTGTGCAATGACAAACGGGCAATTTCTCTACGAACAGGATCAAAACAAGAAAGAATGATAGCTTCCGGTGTATCATCAACAATGATCTCAACTCCGGTTGCAGCTTCAAGAGCTCTAATGTTACGTCCTTCACGACCAATGATTCTTCCTTTTACGTCATCAGATTCAATGTTAAATACAGAAACGCAATTTTCTACTGCTTCTTCTGTACCAACTCTTTGAATCGTGTTGATGATAATCTTTTTAGCTTCTTGTTGCGCCGTAAGTTTTGCCTCTTCAATAGTGTCCTGAATGTGAGACATAGCTTTACTCTTAGCTTCAGCTTTTAAACCTTCTACTAATTGTTCTTTTGCTTCTTCAGCAGACAGACCTGAAATTACTTCTAATTGTTGTAATTGGCTTTTGTGTAATTTGTCAACTTCAGCTTGTTTTTTATCTAAAACTTCGATTTTGTTGTTGTATTCTAGTGTTTTAGCTTCAAAATCATCATTTACTTTTTTAGCTTTTGAAAGCTCATTTGATATTTGTGATTCTTTATCGCGAACTCTTTTTTCAACTTCAGCCACTTTTTTGTCTCTTGACAAAATAACTTGTTCGTGTTCTGATTTTAGTTCGATAAAACGTTCTTTTGCCTGAAGGATTTTATCTTTTTTAATATTTTCTGCTTCTAAATTAGCGTCTTTTAAAATGGAAGCTGCTTCTTTTTTTGCGTTTTTAATGAGGTTAGAAATATTGCTTTTTTCGATAATTTTAGCTATTCCAAAACCTGCTGCAATACCTATAATACCTGAAATAATGATCGTTATGATGTCCATGTTTGTTTAAATTTATATATAAAAAAAGCCTACATTAATTGCTTGAATAAACTCGTAAAGACAAGTTTTGAGCTAACTCACTGTTCAAGTTTCCAAGCCGAAGCATGGCATACTATAGTAGCGACGATTTGCTCATTCTAAATTGTTAGTGTTGAGTTTACCAATTGTGAACTAATGTAGGCAGTATCTTAGTTTCTGTAAAGAACGTTTAATTTTCGAGATATTGATCTAATAGCGAATTTAATCTTTTAATTCTTTCGATGGTTTCT
>Ga0247813_10001027_pt1 | contig 22270 bp, 23 predicted proteins | sample UWRJL169409C1_FD_180719 | JGI IMG/M metagenome (GOLD analysis project Ga0247813, IMG submission 180719) | Plant litter microbial communities from Arlington Agricultural Research Station in Wisconsin, United States - UWRJ-L169-409C-1 | ecosystem: Environmental > Terrestrial > Plant litter >...
AGACCTCCGTAAGCTCCACGCGTTGTCGAGTTATGATCTCGTCCGCACCGCGATGCGCGACGCCGAAGCCGCGAAATCCGCCGAGGTTGCCGCCACGGCCAAGAGCGTGCTCGTCGCCATCGATAATCATAAAACCAACGTCAATTTCTTCAGCACCTTGTTTCGCGGCCTGAGCAACGGCAGCATCCTGCTCGTCGTCGCCATCGGCCTCGCGATCACGTTCGGCCTCATGGGTGTCATCAACATGGCGCACGGCGAGATGATCGCGATCGGCGCCTATACGACCTACCTCGTGGAAAACATCTTCGGTGCCGGCATCACGATCCCGTTCTTCGGCCTGAGCCTCGCGATCCCCGGTATGCACACGACCGGCGCGTTTTATCAGACGTATTTTCTCTTCGCCCTGCCGCTCAGTTTCCTCACCGCCGCCGCTGTCGGCATCGGACTCGAGCGCGGCATCATCCGCTTCCTTTACCGCCGTCCGCTGGAAAGTCTCCTCGCGACGTGGGGCGTGTCCCTGCTCATGCAGCAGGCGCTCAAGCTGATGTTTGGCTCGAACAACGTGCAGGTCAGCAGCCCCAGTTTTCTTAGCAGCAACTGGACGGTGAACGACATCGTCTTCGGCTGGAACCGCCTCTTTGTGATCGGTTTTGCCGTCCTGATCGTGTTCGGCGTCTGGCTCATCCTCACGAAGACTCCCCTCGGCCTGCTCATCCGCTCGGTCATGCAGAACCGCAACATGGCTTCCTGCATGGGCGTGCGCACCGAGCGGGTGAACATGCTCACGTTCGGCCTCGGTAGCGGACTTGCCGGTCTTGCCGGCGCGTTCATCAGCCAGGTGAGCAACGTCGGTCCTTCGCTCGGCCAGAACTACATTGTCGATTGCTTCATGACCGTCGTGGTCGGCGGCGTGGGCAACCTCGCTGGCACGATCTACAGCGCGCTTGGCATCGGCATGGTGGACCAATCGCTCCAGCAGATCCTGCTCAATCCGGTGCTCGGCAAGATCCTGGTGCTCGTCGCCATCATCCTGTTCCTGCAGTGGCGCCCGTCCGGTCTCTTCGTCACGCGCAGCCGCAATCTCGACGACTGAGCCACGTCCGACCGCCGTCGTCTCTGCGTCCTTCCTTCAGCCTATCGTCCCTAGCCTCGCGCCTCTTTCCTGATGTCCTCTCTTTCTCTCCGTCATAAAATCGAACTGATCGCCGTCGGGCTGATCGGGTTGTTCTTCATCGTAGTCTTCCCGTTGCTCAACGCACACGGCTACGTGAGCGACTTCACGATCAACGTCTGGGGCAAATATCTCTGCTACGCGCTCCTCGCGATCTCGGTGGACTTGCTCTGGGGTTACACGGGCCTGCTCAGTCTCGGCCAGGCCATCTTCTTCAGTTTGGGCGGTTACATGATGGGCATGTATCTCATGCGCATGATCGGCGATCTCGGCCAATACAAGAAGCCCATCCCCGACTTCCTCGTGTTCCTCGGCTGGACCGAACTGCCGTCCTTCTGGAAACCGTTCTCCAGTTTCCCGTTCGCCGCCGCGATGGTCTTTGTGATCCCGGGTTTGCTCGCGCTGGTGTTCGGGTTCCTCGCCTTCCGTTCGCGCATCAAGGGTGTATATTTTTCCATCCTCACCCAGGCGCTCACCTACGCCGCCTCGTTGTTGTTCTTCAGCAATGACACGCTCATGGGCGGCAATAACGGTTTCACCGACTTTAAGTTTATCCTCGGTTACAACCTTCGCGACGCGTCCACGCAGCGCGGTCTGTTTATCGCCACCGCCGTCGTGCTCCTGCTCGTTTACGTCGCGCTGCGCCTGCTCAGCTACACCAAGTTCGGTCTCGTGCAACGCGCCATCCGTGACGGCGAAAACCGCGTGCTCTTCAGCGGCTACGCCACCGCCCACTTCAAGCTGTTCATCTTCATCATCGCTGCGTTCATCGCGGCCGTCGCCGGCGCGCTCTACACCCCTCAGGTCGGCATCATCAACCCGTCCGAGATGACGCCCGACAAATCCCTCGAAGCCGTCGTCTGGTGCGCGGTCGGCGGTCGCGCCACGCTCATCGGACCGATCATCGGCGCGATCAGCGTCAACTCCCTCAAGAGCTGGGCTTCGCAGGCCGCTCCCGATTACTGGCTCGTGATGCTTGGCGGTCTGTTCGTCGTCGTGGTGCTCCTGCTCCCCGGCGGCATGGTCAGCATTCCGTCCCGCCTCAAGGCGCTCTGGCAGTATTTCAAAAAGAAGCCCGACGAGCCTGAGCCCGCCAAACCCGCTCCGCCGCCCGCCGAAGCCTCCGTTCCGCCCGCCTCCCACTCCACGCCGACCGTCTGATTCACCCGCCATGACCCAACCCAAATACATGCTCACGGTGGAGGACGTCTCGAAGACCTACGACGGTTTCAAGGCCATCACCGATCTCAATTTTTACCTCTTCGAAGGCGAGCTGCGCACGGTCATCGGACCGAACGGCGCCGGCAAATCCACCTTCTTCGACCTCATCACCGGGCGCGCCAAGCCCGACAAGGGCAAGATCGAGTTCGGCCAGGACACCGACCTCACGCGGATGAATGAATACGAGATCAACCGCCTCGGAGTCGGCCGTAAGTTCCAGACTCCGTCCGTTTTCACCGAACACACCGTCTATAACAACATCGTGCTGTCCCTCATTGGTGCGCGCGGGGTGTTCGCCTCGATCTTCAAGCGTCTCTCCTCGACCGAGCGCGACCGCATCGACGAACTCCTCAAACTCATCCGCCTCGACACCAAGCGCGACTGGAAGGCCGGCATGCTCGCCCACGGTGAAAAGCAGTGGCTCGAAATCGGCATGCTCCTCTCGCAGGAGCCGAAGATTCTCCTCGTGGACGAACCCGCCGCCGGCATGACCGACGAGGAAACCCACCGCACCGGCGAACTCCTCATCTCGCTCGCCGGCAAACACAGCATCGTCGTCATCGAGCACGACATGACCTTTGTGAAACAAATCGCCCGCGACGGTCTGGTCACGGTGCTGCACCAGGGCAGCGTGCTCTGCGAAGGCAAATTCGACGCCGTGCAATCCAACCCGAAAGTCCGCGAGGTTTACCTCGGCCGCGGCAAAAGCGGCGGCAAATAAACGAGATCCCCATGCAAACGGAAACCGCTCCTCTTTCTTCTTCCTCCGCCCGCTCCACGACGCCGCTGCTTCAAGTCTCGCAAGTCGAGACCGACATCGGCGGCTCGCGCATCCTGCGCGGCGTCACGCTCGACGTGTTCCCCGGCGAACTCGTCGCCCTCATGGGCCGCAACGGCGTGGGCAAATCCACCACGCTCCGCTCCATCACGGGCGTGCGCGGCATCCGCGCCGGCACGATCACGCTCGAGGGAAAACGCATCGACAAACTCTCCATCGACGCCCGAGCCCGCGCCGGCATCGGTTACGTTCCTCAGGGCCGCGACATCTTCCCGCACCTCACCATCGAGGAAAATCTTCGCGTCGGTCTGGTGGTCCACGGACGCAAAGGCACCGAGGCCAAGGACGCCCTCGAGCGCGTCTTCACGCTTTTCCCCGTCCTCAAAGAGATGCTCGCCCGCAAAGGCGGCGTGCTCTCCGGCGGACAACAGCAGCAGCTCGCCATCGGCCGCGCGCTCCTCACCAAGCCGAAGCTCCTCATCCTCGACGAGCCGACGGAAGGCATCCAACCCTCCATCATCGACCTGATCGGTGACACGCTCAAAAAGCTCAAAAACGAGGGAGAACTGTCGATCTTGCTCGTTGAGCAATACGTCGATTTCTGCCGCGAGATTTCCGACCGGTTTTACGCAATGGACCGCGGCGCCGTGACGATCTCCGGCCCGATCTCCGCGCTTACCGACGAAGTCGTGAAGGAGCATCTGCAGGTTTGATTTCTTGAAGTAGCGAGTAGCGGGTAATGAGTAGCGAGTAGAGACACCTTCGATCATTTGACTGCCAACTAACTTGCCTCGGTCCGTTTCCGACTACTCGCTACCCGCTACTCACCACTCGCTACTTTTTTTGCCCGCCGCCCCATGCACCTGACTCCCCGCGAACGCGAAAAGCTCCTCATCGTCACCGCCGCCGATCTGGCCCGCCGCCGGCAGGCGCGCGGACTCAAGCTCAACTACCCCGAGGCCATCGCCATCATCTCCTACGAGATCATGGAGGGCGCGCGTGACGGCAAAACCGTCGCCGAGCTCATGAGCTACGGCACCACGCTCCTCAAGGACAGCGACGTCATGGAAGGCGTCGGTTCGATGATCCATGACGTGCAAGTCGAAGCCACGTTCCCCGACGGCACGAAGCTCGTCACGGTTCACAACCCGATCCGCTAAAAGCGGATTATTTATGATTAATGATTTGGGATTTATGATGGGTTCGGATTCCCGATTTCCATTCAGCAATCACCCTCCTGCTCCGACCTTCGGCCAATCATAAATCATCAATCCTAAATCATAAATTCCCCATGATCCCCGGCGAAATCATCCCTGCGGCCGACGCGCCTGCGCTCGACGCCAACCTCGATCTCGAAACGAAGGTCATCGACGTGGCCAACACCGGCGACCGTCCGATCCAAGTTGGCTCGCATTACCACTTCTACGAGTCGAACGCCGCGCTCCGCTTCGACCGCGAAGCCACGCGCGGTTTCCGCCTGAACATTCCCGCCGGCACTGCGGTGCGTTTCGAGGCGGGCGATCTTAAGCGCGTCGAACTCGTCGCGCTCACCGGACTTCGCGAAGTCTGGGGCCTCAACGCCAAGATCAACGGAAAGCTCTGATGCCGGAAGTAGCGAGTAGCGGGTAGTGAGTAGCGAGCATAGCAAACCAACTAATCATCTACCGGTTCCGCGCTTCCTCTTCCGATCTACTCGCTACCCGCTACTCACTACCCGCTACTTCTCTTCTTCCCATGCCTCTTAAGTTAACCCGCCGCCAATACGCCGAGATGTTTGGTCCCACCGTCGGCGACCGCGTCCGCCTCGCCGACACCGAGCTCTTCATCCAGGTCGAGCGCGACCTCATCGCCGAGGGCGGCGGTTACGGCAACGAGATCAAGTTCGGCGGCGGCAAAGTCCTCCGCGACGGCATGGGCCAGTCGCCCACCGCGCTTGATTCCGAGTCGCTCGACCTCGTCATCACCAACGCGCTCATCCTCGACGCCCAACTCGGCATCATCAAAGCCGACATCGGCATCAAACACGGCCTCATCGTCGGCATCGGTCACGCCGGCAACCCCGGCATCCAGCGGGGCATCGGTTCGGTGTATCCCGATCCCAAGACCGGCCAAAAGAACCCGATGATCGTCGGTGCCGGCACCGAGGTGCTCGCCGCTGAAGGTAACATCATCACGGCCGGTGGCATCGACACGCACATCCACTTTATCTGCCCGCAGCAGATCGACGAAGCCATCAGCTCGGGCGTGACCACGATGATCGGCGGCGGCACCGGTCCCGCCCACGGCACACTCGCGACGACCTGCACGCCCGGACGCTGGAATCTCCATCGTATGCTCGAAGCCGCCGAGGCTTACCCGATGAATCTCGGCTTCCTCGGCAAGGGCAACTGCGGCACGCCGCAACCGCTCCGCGACCAAGTGCTCGCCGGCGCCATCGGCCTGAAGCTCCACGAAGACTGGGGCACGACGCCCGCCGCGATCGACACCTGCCTTGGCGTCGCCGACGAGTTCGACGTCCAGGTCGCCATCCATACCGACACGCTCAACGAAGCCGGTTTTGTCGAGGACACGCTCGCCGCATTCAAAGGCCGCGCGATTCACACCTACCACTCCGAAGGCGCGGGTGGCGGACACGCCCCCGACATCATTCGCGTGTGCGGAGAGGCCAACGTCCTCCCGTCGTCCACCAACCCAACGCGTCCGTTTACGGTCAACACCATCGACGAGCACCTCGACATGCTCATGGTGTGCCACCACCTCGACCCGAAGATTCCCGAGGACGTGTCGTTCGCCGAGTCGCGCATCCGCCCCGAGACGATCGCCGCCGAGGACCGTCTGCACGATCTGGGCGCGATCTCGATGATGTCGTCGGACTCGCAGGCGATGGGCCGCATCGGCGAAGTCATCTGCCGCACCTGGCAGACGGCGCATAAGATGAAGATTCAGTTCGGTCCGCTCACGCACCCGGCGCATCCGGCGGCGGACAACTACCGCGCTCTCCGTTACATCGCCAAATACACGATTAATCCGGCGATCACCCACGGCATGGGCCACATCATCGGCTCGGTGGCGGTCGGCAAACTCGCCGACCTCGTGCTCTTCAAGCCCGCGCTCTTCGGCGTGAAACCCGAACTCGTGCTAAAGGGCGGCTTCATTGCCTGGGCCAACATGGGCGATCCGAATGCCTCGATCCCGACGCCGCAGCCGATGTTCTATCGGCCGATGTTTGGCGCGACGCCGCGCGGCATCGCCGCGACGAGCGTCACGTTTGTTTCCGAGGCGGGCTTGCGCGACGGCGGACTGCAAGAACTCGGCCTGAAGCGTCGTCTCGAAGCGGTGAAGAGCTGCCGGACGGTGCGCAAGACCGACATGGTGCATAACGACGCGATGCCGAAAATCGTGGTCGATCCCGAGACCTATCACGTCACCGCCGACGGCGTGCACCTCACGTGCGAGCCGGCCAAGGTCCTGCCGATGGCCCAGCGGTATTTCCTGTTCTGAGCAAGCAGCGCAGGCTGGAGGCCTGCGCTGCTTTGGCTAAACGTGCTCCGGTTACATGCTGCAAATCGTCCAGTCTTCCATCTCCGCTCCCGCACTCACTCTGCCTGTGGTGGAATTGCGCGCGGATCGGCGCACGGTGGCGAAGCGGCTCTGGCGCGGAGTCGCGGCCGATGGCGTGGAGTTTGGCTTTGAGTTGGCCGCACCGCTCAAGCACGGAGACACGTTTTATCAAACCACCGCAGCGCGTTACGTGATCGTGCAGGAGCCGGAGCCGGTGCTGGAAGTCTTGATCGGCGAACTGCCGGCGTCGGCCACGGCGGGGATCGGCTGGGCGGTGGGCAACCTGCATCTGGAGTTTTCGTCGGAAGCCACGCGCTTGCTCACACCGGACGAGCCGGCGGCGCGGCAATTGTTCGCACGTATCCAGATCGCCTTTACGCCGACGACGGCGGTGTTTCGTCCGGGACGTTTTAAACGCAGCCTCGCAACCCCTCTCATCGATGACCTCGGACCCAGCCACAAGCATTGACGCACGTTGGCTCGTTGGGCTGTTGCAGGCTGGCGACTCGTATTATCCGACGGGAGCGTATGCGCATTCGTTCGGCCTGGAGGGGCTCGTGCAGTCGGGGATGATTCACGACCGCGCGACGCTGCGGGAGTTCGTGCTACGGTCGGTGCTGCCCGCCTTGCGTCAGGCGGAACTGCCGCTGGCGGCCCACGCGTATGCGGCGCTCGATCCCGTGGCACCGGACTGGGCGCGGGTGGGGGAGTTGTGCGTGTTGTCGCACGCGATCAAGAGCGCCAAGGAGGCGCGCACCGCCACGGAGAACATCGGCAAACAACGTGCCGAGCTCTCCGCCGCGCTGCACGGGCATCCGTTGGCGAAGGAATATCTGGCGCGGGCGGCGGCGAATGGCTGGCCGTTTTCGTCGGCGATCTCGGCGGCGCTGGAAGGGCGCGTGCTCGGCGCGCCGTTGGAGGCGGTGCTGGCCGGCGTCACGTATGCGTCGGTGGGTGGATTGCTCGCGGCGTCGATGAAGATTCTGCGCGTCGGCCAAAACGCCACGCAGACGCTGCTCACAGAGGCGCTCTCGCAGGCGCCGGAAATCATCGCGGCGGCGGCGCGCGTGCCGGTGGACGAAATCGGCTGGTTCAACCCGTGGCTCGACATCGCGGCGGCGCGTCATGAGACGGCGGATTCCCGCATGTTTATCTCATGAAGTAGCGAGTAGCGGGTAATGAGTAGCGAGCATTTCAATCTTCATAAAGTTCCTCTGCATTTCTACTCGCTACCCACTACCCGCTACTCGCTACTTTTTCTCCCATGACTCGTTCTCCTCGTATCGGCATTGGCGGCCCGGTTGGTTCGGGTAAGACCATGCTTTGTCTCAAGCTCTGCCAATCGTTGCGCGGGCGTTACTCCATGGCCGTCGTGACCAACGACATTTACTGCTCCGAGGACGCGCAGTTTCTCATCAAACACAGCGCGCTCGATGCTGAACGTATCTCTGGTGTCGAGACCGGCGGGTGTCCGCACACCGCCATTCGCGACGACACGACGATGAACGAGCAGGCGTGCCGCGCGCTGGAGGCGAAGTTTCCCGAACTCGATCTGCTGCTCGTGGAGAGCGGTGGCGACAATCTCACGGCGACGTTTTCACCGGAGTTGGTCGATGCGTTCATCTACGTGATCGACGTGGCCGAGGGAGACAAAATCCCCCGCAAGGGCGGTCCGGCGATCCGGCACAGCGATCTGCTGATCATCAACAAAATCGATCTGGCTCCGTTGGTCGGCGCGGACCTCGACGTGATGGATCGTGATGCGAAAATTCAGCGCGGAAAAAAGCCGCATCTGTTCTGTGATTTGAAACGTGAGCACAACCTTGACGGCGTCCTCGCGTGGATCGAGCGCGAGGTGCTGTTTGCGCGGAAGGCGCGGAGCTGATGCATTGGCCGCAAAAAAACACAAAAGACGCAAAAATCAGAAGATCGGGATCTGTTTTTGCGATTTCTGTGCCTCTTTGCGGCTAAACTGACTTTTGAATTATGGCTGAGTTTCACGGGCAACTTTCACTCCGGGCTGAGCTGCGTTCTGACGGGCGCACGGCGGTGGGGGCGCAGGCATTTCGTGCGCCGTATCACGTGAGCAAACCTTACTGGGATGCCGATACGCGGACGCTGCTTGTGCAGGTCGTGAATCCGACGGCGGGGATCCTTTCTGGCGACCGGCTGGAGTCGTCGGTCGAAGTCGCGGCGGGCGCGGCGCTGTTGCTGACGACGCCGAGCGCGAGCCGGGTGTTTAAGATGCGCGAAGGCGAGGCGGGTAGTGAGCAACGATTCGTGGTCGAGGAGGGCGGCTGGTTGGAGGTGCTACCCGAGCCGCTCGTGCCGCATCGCGGGAGTGTGTTTCACCAGCGCACGTCGCTCACGGTGGCGGCGGGTGGGGCAGCGTTTTATGCGGACTTGCTGCTGCCTGGACGCGTGGCGCACGGCGAGGCGTGGGGCTGGAAAAAACTCGTGCTCGAACTCGATGTGCGGCGCGACGGCGAGCGGTTGTTGCACGAACGGTTTGAGCAGGATGGGGAGGGACTGCGGGCGCTCGCGAATCTGGCTGGAGCGGGCGAGGGCGCGTGTTTTGGCAACGCGGTCGTGATCGGTCCGGGCGTGGCCGGAGATGCGGCGCCGGCATGGCGCGAGGCGTTGCACGCGCTGCACACGGACGGGGTGTGGATCGGCGCGAGTCAGCTACGTTTGGGCGGCGGTTGGAGCATCAAGTTCGTGGCGCCGGATGGCGTGAAATTGAAACAAACGCTGGCGGCGATCCGCCATGCGTTGACCGGCGTGTGTCCGCACCTGGCGTGCGACGCGCGGAAGTTGTGAGCTTAGGAGACAAGCAGCACCGCGCCGACGGCGGCGATGCCCGCACCGGCGGTCTTGGCGAACCAAGATGACGATTGGCGCGTGATGAGCGTGCCGAGCGCGAGGCCGACGCCGTGTAGGAGAACGGTGGCGGCGATAAAGCCGAGGCCGTAGGACAGGCCGCCGGAGGTGGCGGGGATTTCGGCGCCGTGGGCAAAACCGTGGAAGGCGGCGAACAGCGAGGTGAGTCCGAGGCCGGCGGCGAGCGGGAGGCGTTTGGCCAGCGCGATGAGCAGGCCGAAGGCGAGCAACGAGGCGGCGATCATTTGCTCGAGGCCGGCGGGAACGAAGCCGTGTTGACCAAACGCGGCGGCGAGCGTCATGACGCCGACGAAGGTCACGGGCACGAGCCAGCGGGCGCGTCCGCCGAGTTGGGCGGCCCATACGCCGACGGCGATCAGGGCGAGCAGGTGGTCGAGGCCGAAGATCGGATGGGCGAAACCGCCGGCGAAGTCCCACGTAAGATCATGTCCGCCGTCGTGGCCCGGATGGGCGGAAGCCATGGCAGGCAACAGAGCGAGCAGGGCACCGAGCTTGAGGAAACGGGGGACGGCGGGGACGAGTTTCATTTGTGGAGAATTAAGCAAAAAACGGGCCACGGAGGGAGCGATTTGTGCGGGGGTTATCGGGCGAGTAACTGTTTGGTGAGGAACGCGGTCTGGAGGGCTTGGATTTCCTTGAGACCTTTCTGGGCGAGGGCGATCAGGCTTTGGAGCTGGTCGTAACTGAAGGTGGCTTCTTCGCCCGAGCCTTGGACTTCGACGAACTTGCCCTGGCCGGTCATGACGATGTTGAAGTCCACTTCGGCGTCTTTGTCTTCGACGTAGGGCAGGTCGAGGAGTTCACGGCCTTCGAACAGACCGACGCTCACGGCGGCGACGCTGTCGGTGAGCGGGTTTTCGGGAATGCGTTTGGCGTCGAGGAGCGTCTGGATGGCGAGGCGCGCGGCGAGGTAGGCACCGGTGATCGAGGCGGTGCGGGTGCCGCCGTCGGCCTGGAGCACGTCGCAGTCGATCCAGAGGGTGTTTTCGCCGAGTTTTCTGAGATCGAGCACGGCGCGCAGGGAGCGGCCGATGAGGCGCTGGATTTCCACGGTGCGGCCGTCGAGCTTGCCGCGGGAGATGTCGCGCTGTTTGCGCTCGTGGGTGCTGTAGGGGAGAAGCGAATACTCGGCGGTGAGCCAGCCGCCGGGGACGCGCTGCTGTTTCATCCAAGACGGCACCTTGGGCTCGATGGTGGCGGCGCAGATGACGCGAGTCTGGCCGTAGGAGACGAGCACCGAGCCGGTGGCGTGGGGCGCGATGCCGGCTTCGAAGGAGATCGGGCGGAGTTGGTCGGCTTTGCGGCCATCGGCTCGGAGGGCGGGAGACGTCATAAACCGCGCACCGTAGCGGTCGGAGGGGAGCGACCGCCACTGCAAAATCGGCAGGGGTAACTCTGGGATTGTTTACGGGCGGCTTATGAGTTCGGGTAACCGTCCGACTTATGCCCAAGGGTTTATTTATTCTCGAGCCTTACGCCTTCGAATTGATCTATGGCGAACCGTTGCGCGCCAAGCTCGCCCGCCGCGTGGATCTCGCGCCAGGTTTCTACACGAAGCAGACGATCAAGGATCATCCGGAGCTGCTGGCCGAGGCCGAGGTGGTGTTTTCTGGCTGGGGTGCGCCGGTCATGGACGAAGCTTTCCTGGCGGCGGCGCCGAAACTGCGGGCGGTGTTTTACGGGGCGGGTTCGATCAAGGCGATGACGCCCGACGCGTTTTGGGCGCGCAACATCGCGGTGACCAGCGCCTATGCGATGAACGCGGTGCCGGTGTCGGAGTTCACGCTGGCCTCGATTCTCCTCTCGTTGAAACGCACCTGGCATTACGCGCTGGGGACGAAGCGCCTCGGGGCGTATCCGGAGCGGGTCACGCCGCCCGGCGCCTATGGGAGCAAGGTCGGTTTGATCTCGTTCGGCATGATCGGCCGGCTCGTGCGCGAGCGTCTGCTGCCCTTCGATCTCGACGTGTGGGTTTACGATCCGTTCCTGCAACCCGAGCAGGCGGCGGAGCTCAACGTGACGCTCGTCTCGCTTGATGACATTTTCAGCCACTGCGACGTCGTTTCATTGCACACCCCCTGGCTCAAGCAGACCGAAGGCATGATCAAAGGCCGCCACTTCGAGCTGATGAAGGAGGGCGCCACGTTCATTAACACCGCGCGCGGCGCCATCGTGAACGAGCCGGAGATGACCGAAGTGCTCGCGCGCCGTCCGGGGATCACGGCGTTGCTCGACGTGACCTGGCCGGAACCGCCGGTCGCGGGTTCGCCGCTGTATTCACTGCCCAACGTCGTGCTGACGCCGCACATCGCCGGCTCGCAAGAGAAGGAATGCCGCCGCATGGGACAGCTGATGGTCGATGAGTTCGACCGCTGGGCGAAGGGCGAGCCGCTGCGCTGGGCGATCTCGAAGGAGAAAGCGGCGATTCTGGCGTGAGAAGCGCCGATATTGCCCAAGGTTGACCCCCAGCGCGCGCTGACGTTTAACCCGCTCATGGTCCAGAGTCTCACTGTCAAACTAGGCGAACGCAGTTACCCGATCCACTTCGGCGCGGAGGTCGCCTCCGCCGTGCGCGCGGAGGTCGATGCGCTGGTCGCGGCCGGGCGCAAGGTCGCCGTCGTCACGGACCGCAATCTCGCCAGCAACCAAGGCGCGGCGTTGTCCGCCATGTTTGGCGAGCAACCGAAACTCATCCTCGCGCCGGGCGAGGAGACGAAGTCGCTGACGGATCTCGGGCGCGTGCTGGATTTTCTGGCGGAGCATCGCATCGACCGCGGCGGCGCGCTATTCGCGGCGGGCGGAGGCGTGATCGGCGACCTCGCGGGGTTCGCGGCGGCGAGCTACCTGCGCGGCATCGCGTTTTACCAAGTGCCGACGACGCTGCTCTCGATGGTGGACAGCTCGGTGGGCGGGAAGACCGGCATCAATCTTAAGGCGGGCAAAAATCTGGTCGGTGCGTTTCATCAGCCGAAGGGCGTGTTTATCGGGACGGATCTTTTGAAGACGCTGCCGCCGCGCGAGTTCGCCGCCGGCATGGCCGAGGTCATCAAGACCGGACTGCTCGGCGACGAGCGGCTGTTTGCGCAGTTGGAGCGTTCAACGCTCACGGTCGCGAGCGCGGAGTTGGGCGAAGTTGTCCGCCGCTGCTGTGCGTTGAAGGCTGGCGTGGTCGAGGCCGACGAACATGAGACCGCCAAGGAAGGTGGACGCGCGTTGTTGAATCTCGGGCACACCTTCGGTCATGCGATCGAGCAGGTGACGGGTTACGGACACTACTTGCACGGCGAGGCGGTGGCCATCGGCCTCGCGGCGGCGGCGCGGTTGTCGCAGAAGCTCGGCTACATCGATACCGACGTCGTGGAGCGTATCGAGGCGGTGCTGGTTGCGCACGCGCTGCCGGTGCGCCTGCGCGAACCGCTGGAGCTGCCGCCGCTGATGGCGGCGATGGCGCGCGACAAAAAGGTGCGCGCCGGCGCGCTGCGCTTCGTGGTGTTGAAATCCATCGGCCACGCGGCGACGCAGGGCGGCATCGATCCGGCGCTGGCCGAGGCGAGCTTCCGCGAAGTCGGCGCCACCTGATCATCCTCCACCCAACGCAGACCCGTTCATCCGCACCATGTCAGCCATCGACGAAGGAATTGTCCGCGAGTATTTTGAACAGAACGGGTTTCTCGTTCGTCAGGTGCGCAAATACCAGGTGCAGGCACGCAAGAAGACGGGTGACGAGGAGATCGATTTGCTCGTTTATAATCCGTCGTGGCAGCGCGGTTCGAGGAAGCCGGATTTCTTTTTGTTCTCGAATGAACTGCAGCTTGTTCATCGCGCGATGATCGCGGTGAAGGGCTGGCACACGGGCGTGTTCACCCCGAATATGCTGAAGAGCTCGCCGGAGATTTTCCGCTTTTTGGAAGACAACGTCATGAAGGAGGCGACGCGGTTTTTCCCGGCGGCTTCGGAGGACGAGGAGAGCGATGATCCGCTGACGAAGATTCTGGTGCTGCCGAGCTTGCCGACGCAGGAGCCGTTTCGTTCGCAGAGCATCGAGATGCTCAAGGAGCGCGGCGTGGATGCGATCATCTCGTTCCGCTCGATGCTGCTGGACCTGATCGACAAGACCGAGATCAACCGCAACTACGGCAAGAGCGATACGCTCCAGGTGATCCGCATTTTGAAGAATTACGATCTGCTGAAGGACGCGCAAATGGACCTGTTGTCCGAGCGCAGCGTGACCGGAACCCGAAAGCCCAAACTTTAATGCCCACCTTTATTCATCCCACCGCAATCGTTGAAGACGGTGCGCAACTGGGCGCGGATTGCGAAATCCTGGCGCGCGCGATCGTTACGCGCCATGCGGTGCTCGGTGATCGTGTGGTGGTGCATCCTGGCGCGGTGGTCGGCGGTGATCCGCAATACATCAAGTTTGACCGGGCGACGCCTTCGTTTGTGCGCGTCGGCACCGGCTCGGTGATTCGCGAAAACGTGACGCTCAACCGGGCGATTCCGGCGGGTAATTCCACGGTGGTCGGCGAGCGGTGTTTTCTGATGACGAACAGCCATCTCGGTCACGATTGCGCGCTGGGCGACGATGTGGTGCTGGCGAACAACGTGATGCTCGCCGGGCATGTGAGCGTGGGGAGCTTTACGTTTATCGGCGGCGGCACGGGCGTTCACCAATTTTGCCGTATCGGGGAGAGCGCGATGATCAGCGGGCTTTCGCGCATCTCGCGCGATCTCGCGCCGTTTACGATCACGGCGGAGCGAGATGCGGTGTCGGGATTGAATCTGGTGGGGCTGAAGCGCCGCGGGTTTTCGCGTGATGCGATCCGTGAGCTGAAGGCGGCGTTTCGCGCGGTGTATTTGGGGACGGGCAACATCCGCGAACTTGCGGCGGCGGCGCTGGCGGGCGGGAGTTTTACCACGGCTGAGGCGAAGTCGTTTTTGGAGTTTTTTGGTGCGGGCAAACGCGGATTTGCGCGGGTTACGCGGGCGGCGCGGGTGGTGAGCGTGGTGTTGGAGGATCCGGATGTCTAAGCTGGCAATCACGTGCGGCGATCCGGCGGGCGTGGGTCCGGAGATCATCGCGGCCTGGCTGGGCGTGCAGGCGGAGACGCTGGATGTCGCGGTGATCGGGCCGGCGCGCTGGCTGGCGACGCTGCCGGACGGCGGTGAGCGCATTGCGGTGGGCGCGGCGGATTATGCGGCGGTGGCGGGCGAGCCGGATGAAGAAGGCGCGCGGATTGCGCTGGCGGCAATGGAGCTGGCGGCGGCGGGATGTCGCGAGGGACGCTTTGGCGGAGTCGTCACCGGACCGGTGAGCAAGGCGCGGCTGGCGGACGTGGGGTATCCGTTTCCCGGACAGACGGAGTTTTTTGCGGATCGCTGGGGCGGGGCGCCGGTCATGGCGTTTTGCGGCGGGAAACTGCGGGTGGTGTTGCTGACCTGGCATGTGCCGTTGCTGGAAGTGGGCGAACATCTCACACCGGAAGCCATCGAACGCACCGTTGAGGCGGCGGATGCGCTGGCGAAGTCCGAGGGCATTGCGCAGCCGCGTATCGCGGTGTGCGGGCTCAATCCCCACGCGGGCGAGGGCGGGCTGCTGGGCGACGAGGAGCTCACGACGATCGATCCGATTCTCGACGGACTGCGCGGCGGGTTTCCGGGACTGTCGCGGACACTGTCGGGCGATACGGCGTTTGCGCGGCAGTTGCGCGGTGAGTTCGACGTGGTGATCGCGCTGTATCACGACCAGGGGCTTGCGCCGCTGAAGGTGATCGATTTCGACGAGGCGGTGAACGTGACGCTCGGGTTGCCCTGGGTGCGCACGAGTCCCGATCACGGGACGGCGTTTGGCATCGCGGGCAAGGGCGTGGCGAGCATGACGAGTTTCGCGAACGCGGTGAAAGTTGCGCGGCGGCTGATCGCGACGCGGGATGCGAAGAATTAAGCGGGGGCTGGCTTGACGCGGGCGGTTTGGCGCGGACGGTGCGTCCGACAAACCAACACCACTTCAACCACCATGGACTACAGACTATTGGGCGGATCGGGACTCAAGGTGCCCGTGCTGACACTCGGCACCGGCACGTTCGGCGGGAATAACGAATTGTTTCGCGCCTTCGGGACGAGCGACGTGGCCGAGGCCACGCGGATCGTGGACGTGGCGCTCGAGGCCGGGCTGACGATGTTCGACAGCGCGGACATTTATTCGAACGGGAATGCGGAGACGATTTTGGGCAAGGCCATTGCGGGGCGACGCGATCAGGTTCTCATCTCGACCAAGGCGACGTTTCGTTTTGGCGAAGGGCCGAATGATGTGGGCTCGTCGCGGCATCATTTGCTGCGGTCGGTCGAGGCGAGTTTGAAGCGACTGGGGACGGACTACATCGACCTGTTTCAACTGCACGGCTTCGATGCGTTGACGCCGGTCGAGGAGACGTTGGGGACGCTCGATGACTTGGTGCGCGCGGGGAAAATTCGTTACATCGGCGCGTCGAATTTCTCGGGCTGGCACTTGATGAAGTCGCTGGCATATTCGGAAAAACACGGGCTGTCGCGGTATGTGGCGCACCAGGCGTATTATTCGCTGATCGGGCGCAGTTATGAGTGGGAGCTGATGCCGCTGGCGCTCGATCAGAAAGTCGGCGCAATGGTGTGGAGTCCGCTGGGTTGGGCGCGGCTCACGGGCAAGTTCCGCCGTGGTCAGCCGTTGCCGAAAGACACGCGGCTTCAGTCGCAACTGGCCATCGACGTGGGACCGCCGGTGGAGGACGAGTATCTTTATAAAGTCGTTGATGCGATCGATGCGGTGGCGGCGGAGACCGGCAAGACGGTGCCGCAGGTGGCGATCAACTGGCTGCTGCAACGTCCGTCGGTTTCGAGCGTGATCATCGGTGCGCGCACGGAGGAGCAGTTGCGCCAGAATCTCGGTGCGATCGGCTGGAACCTCACGAAGGAGCAGGTCGCGACGCTCGATGCGGCGAGCGCGACGACGAAGGCGTATCCTTATTTCCACCAAGCGGGATTTGGTGAGCGGAATCCGTCGCCGGTTTAAGCGGCGGGCGAAAACAGGGAATCGATCAACTCACGTCATGGCTATGGCTCAACTAAAAGACATTCCTCGTTCGGTGCTGGATCTCTCGCCGGTGGTGGCGGGCGGCACGCCGGGTGAGGCGTTGCGAAGCAGTCTGCAGTTGGCGCGACATGCGGAGCAGCTCGGCTACCACCGGTATTGGGTGGCGGAGCATCACAACATGGTGGGCATCGCGAGCGCGGCGACGTCGGTGGTGATTGGATACATCGCGGCGGGAACGGAGCGGATTCGCGTGGGGTCGGGCGGGATCATGCTGCCGAATCACGCGCCGCTGGTGATCGCGGAGCAGTTTGGCACGTTGGAAGCGTTGTTCCCGGGGCGCATCGATCTCGGACTCGGGCGGGCGCCGGGAGGAGATCCGGCGGCGGCGCGGGCGTTGCGACGGACACTCGGAACGGGCGGCGAGGATTTCCCTCAGTTGCTGGAGGAGTTGCGCGGGTATTTTCAAAAGGCGCGGCCGGGTCAGCCGGTGCGGGCAGTGCCGGGCGAAGGGTTGAACGTGCCGATCTGGTTGCTCAGTTCGAGCGGGTTTAGCGCGGAGCTGGCAGGCGTGCTGGGGTTGCCGTTTGCGTTCGCGGGGCAGTTTTCACCGCAAGCGATGGAGGCGTCGTTCGCGTTGTATCGTCAGGCGTTCCGGCCGTCGGGCGCGTTGCTGGAGCCGTATGCGATGGTGGGCGTGAACGTGATCGCGGCGGATACGGATGCCGAGGCGCGGAGGTTGGCGACGTCGCACCAGCAGGCGTTTCTTAACCTGATTCGTGGCCGGCCGGGACAGTTGCCACCGCCGCTTGAAAGCATGGCCGGACATTGGTCGCCGGGTGAGGAGGCGGCCGTGGCGGGGAACTTAAGCGCGTCCATCGTCGGCGGGCCGGAGACGGTGCGACGCGGGTTGGAGGAACTGCTGGCGCAGACACAGGCGGATGAAGTGATGATCAACGCGATGATCTTCGATCCGGTGGCGCGGTTGCGGTCTTACGAACTCGTGGCGGACGTGTGGGACGCGGCGTGACGGGAGCACTGCGACGCTTGATAAACGCGCCGACCGGCCAATAGTGCGGGCATGTCTGTTGCTGAAACCACTGCTGCCGTTCCGTCACCTGCTCCCGTCCTTCCCGAAGGCGTGCGCGAAGGTAACGAGAACTTGGTGCGACTGACCGAACCGGCGGGGGCCAAGGTCAAGGCGCTCGTGGCGCGTGAGCAGCAGGGAGATTTCCTGCGCGTGGCGATCAGCGGCGGCGGTTGCAACGGCTTGAGCTACAAGCTGCGTTTCGCCAAGGAGCCCAAAAAGGGCGACATTCTGGTGCGGACGGGCGGGGTGCCGGTGGTCGTGGATCCGAAGACGGCGCTGTATTTGAAGGGGACGATCGTGGATTTTTCCAACAAGTTGATTGCCGGCGGATTTAAGTTTTCCAACCCGAACGCCAAGGCGAGCTGCTCCTGTGGGGAAAGTTTCAGCGTCTAAATCGGTCTGGCGGCCGGTTTAGACGCTAAATCCTAAATTCTAAGCGGCTAAATTCTAAACCGGAGATGGGGGGTGTGACGAGTCCCGCCGTTCCTAGCGGCGAGAACTCGCCTTATCTCACATCGGGAGCTTGGTCTCACTTTGTTATGATTTAGCCGCTTGTGATTTAGGATTTCCGGCTGCCGGCAGGATTTCCGGCGGTGTTTCGCCGCTGGCACAATTCGTTATTGTCATCAGGGGGTGGCTTCGTGAATGGTCTGCGCGTCCCCAAATCCGAACCTCCTTATTGATGGCCAACTCGTTTCCTTCGTCGGGCGGCAACCGCCCCGGTTATTTCCAGCGTCGTAACAACGACCCTTTTGCTCACATCCGTCGCAACGCGCGGATCAAGGAACCTGAAATCCGCGTCATCAGCCCCGAGGGCAAGCAGCTTGGTATCATGCAGACCGAGCGCGCGCTGGCCCTCGCGCAGCAGTTCAATCTCGACCTTGTCGAGATGGCCGCGACCGCCAAGCCGCCCGTCTGCCGCATCATGGATTTCGGCAAATACATTTACGAAGAGCAGAAGAAGGCGAGCCACGCCAAGTCCACCGCGACGAAGCTCAAGGAAATCGAGTTCACGCCGCGCATCGCCGACGGTGACTTCCTCACCAAGATCCGCCACGCCGAGGAATTCCTCGATCACGGCAACAAGGTGAAGCTTCGCCTGAAGTTCCGCGGCCGCGAAATGGCGCACACCGAGATCGGTTTCGCGCTCATGCAGAAGGCGCTCGCCGAGTTGGAAGGCATGGGCCATCCGGACAATCAGGCCAAGCTGATGGGCAAGCAGATCAACATCATGCTGACCCCGTTGCCGGCCAATAAGCGGAAGCGCAAATACACCCTCGACAAGGACGAAGAGGCGATCGACGACACGGGTTCCGATCACGGCCACGACGATCACGACGACGAGGCACCTGCCAAGGCCTGAGCGGAGGTTATCCGCGATGGGCAGGCTCCGGCATAGTCTTTCAATGAGCGCGGTTTTTGCCGCGCTCATTTTGTTTTTTGCGATTTCGCCGCTCGACGCCGCACCGCAGCGCAATCCTGCGGCGTCGAGCGCCACCTATATCAAGGTGGGCGGAGTGAACTACGTGGACGCCCGCGTGTTTTTTGCGCGCAACGGTTTTAAAGCGGCCTGGGTCGAGCGCGGGAAGACGATGCGTTTTCAGTCTGCGACCAATAAGATCGATATCGAGGCGGATGCCCGGGATGTGATTTTTAACGATCTGCGCGTGCTGATGGGAGAGCCGGCGGTGTTTCGCGGGAGCACGCTCTATGTGAGCAACATCGATGCGGACAAGCTGTTCCTGCCGATCCTGCGTCCGTCGGCCGTGGCGGGGCCACCGGCGCCGGCGCTGAAAGTCATCGTGATCGATGCGGGCCACGGAGGAAAAGACACGGGCACGCAGAACAAGCCGTTCAAGCTGGACGAAAAAGTTTTCGCGCTGGACGTGGCGATGCGCCTGCGGGCGTTGCTGGTGAAGCAGGGTTACAAGGTCGTGATGACGCGCACGGATGATCGTTTCATCGAATTGGAGAAGCGGGCGGACATCGCGAACGCCGCAGGGGCGGATTTATTCATCAGCATCCATTTTAATGCAGTGGCGGGCACCAGTGCGGTGCGCGGTTCGGAGACGTATGTGATGACGCCGCGCTACCAGCGTTCGACGAGCAGTGCGAAGCGGGACACCAGCGACAACGTGATGAACCCGGGCAACCTCAATGACCCGTGGAATGCGCTCCTCGGTTATCACATGCACGATCAGGTGCTGGGTAAACTCGGCAGCGTGGATCGCGGGTTTAAGCGGGCGCGCTTTGCGGTGCTGCGCCTGGTGAAAAGTCCGGGTGTGTTGATCGAGGCGGGGTATTTGTCGAACAACGAAGAAGCGAAAAAAATCGCGACGCCGGCGTATCGTCAGGCGCTCGCGGATGCGCTGGCGCAAGGCGTGCGCGCGTATTCGGTGGCGCTCACGACGGTGAAGACGAAGTGAGCGGCGGGCCCGGGCGTGTGGCGTGAATCAGGCGCTTATGCGCGCCAGCCTTGGTTGGCCTGGCTGATGGCGTGGAAATAAATCGCGGAAACGAGCGCGGCGTCGGGCGGCGCTGAGGCGGCGGTGCGCAGATGTTCGGGCATCGTGTCGGGTTGAGTGGCGGATAACGACGCCAGCAAATCAGTGGTGAGGTGGTTTGCGAGGCGCTGGCCTTCGGCGGGCGTGTCGGTGAGGAGGTTGGTGGTAGTCATAGGTAAAGGGCGTGGAGGTTGGGAGAACGGCGGCTGGGCGTGAGAAGCTTGTTGGGCAGACCCATGTCAGGGCGTGCGGTTTCGTCGCAAGCGTCAGAAAAATGAGAGGAGACTTCGCGTGATACCAACGGCTCGCGGCTTTTAGATTTTGGGAGGGACCGTCTCCGTCCGGTCCTTCGGGTGGTGAACGGACGACACGGAGGTCGTCCCTCCCTTGGGTGAAAAGTCTAAAGCCACATAGGCGCGGGTATGAACCGGTAGAAGCGGATGCGGAGGCACAAAAAAGACCCGCCGGTAAGGGCGGGTCTTGGGGTGACCAATGGTTGGATACCGGAGCCGGTTAGATCGCGTGGAGGGCGGACTTGCTGACGGCCATGGCGGCTTCTTTCACGGCTTCGGACATGGTCGGGTGGGCGTGGATCGTGCGGGCGAGGTCTTCGGCGCTGCCGCCGTATTCCATGTGCGTGACGATTTCGCTGATGAGCTCGCCGGCGTTTTTGCCGAGGATCTGCGCGCCGAGGATTTTGTCGGTCTTGGCGTCGGCGATGATTTTCACGTAGCCGTCGCCGGCGTCGTTCGCGAGGGCGCGGGCATTGGCGGCGAAGTTGAACTTACCGATGTTGACCGCGATGCCTTTGGCCTTGGCGGCGTCTTCGCCGAGACCGACCGAGGCGACCTCGGGCTCGGTGTAGATGATGGCGGGCATGAGGTCCCAGTTAACGTGGCCGTGTTTGCCGGCGATCCACTCGGCGACGGCGACGCCGTCTTCCTCGGCTTTGTGCGCGAGCATCGGGCCGTCGATCACGTCACCGATGGCCCACACGCCGGTGGCGGTGGTCTTGAGGTGGGCGTCCACCTTGATGCGTTTTTTGTCGGTGAGCTCCACGCCGGCGGCGGCGAGGTTGAGGTTGTCGGCGTAGGGACGGCGGCCGACGGCGACGAGGACTTTGTCGGCGGGGAACTCGAGGACCTTGCCGTCGCGCTCGGCGGTGAGGAGGCCCTTTTTGGTGTCGTAGCCGATGACCTTGGCGCCGCACTCGATCTTGAGACCTTGCTTCTGAAGAAGGCGGGTGAAGTTGCGGACGATATCGTCGTCGTTGGCGGCGGCGATCTTGGGGAGGAACTCGACGATGGTGACGTCGGCGCCGAGGCGGGCCCAGACGGAGCCGAGTTCGAGGCCGATGGCGCCGCCGCCGACGACCACGAGTTTCTTCGGGACGGCGGGGAGCGAGATGGCGTGGTCGGAGGAGATGATGGTCTCGCCGTCGAACTTCATGAACGGCAGTTCGACGGGGGCCGAGCCGGTGGCGATGACGATGTTGGTGGCGGTGAGTTCTTCGGAAAGCGCGTTAGGGACAACGCGCTCCACCTTGATCGTGTTGGCGGAGGTGAACTTCGCTTCGCCGGTGAAGACGGTGATCTTGCGGGCTTTGGCGAGGAGGGCGACGCCGCCGGTCATCTTGGCGACGATGCCGTCCTTCTTTTTGAGCATCGCGGCGATGTCGATGGAGACGCCGTCGATCTTGATGCCGTGCTCGGCGGCGTGTTTTTGAGCGAACAGGAAGTGTTCGGAGGAGGCGAGGAGGGCTTTGCTTGGGATGCAGCCGACGTTGAGGCAGGTGCCGCCGAGGGTGGCGCGTTTGTCGATGAGGGCGACCTTGAGGCCGAGTTGCGCGGCGCGGAAGGCGCACACGTAGCCGCCGGGACCGGCGCCGATGACGATGAGATCGAAGGAAGACATTTTGAAGTAGCGAGTAGTGAGTAGCGGGTAGCGAGTAGGCCGGAGAGCGGCGGATTCGTTGCCC
>Ga0247813_10001028_pt1 | contig 22269 bp, 20 predicted proteins | sample UWRJL169409C1_FD_180719 | JGI IMG/M metagenome (GOLD analysis project Ga0247813, IMG submission 180719) | Plant litter microbial communities from Arlington Agricultural Research Station in Wisconsin, United States - UWRJ-L169-409C-1 | ecosystem: Environmental > Terrestrial > Plant litter >...
GTCGGCCAGAAATATGGCGGAAAGCACCGCCGGGCAAACTGAGCCGCCGCCCCTGTCGTCATCCCAGCGAAGGCTGGGATTTCATGCGGTGACGTGCCGCCCCTACCTCTTGATATCCCAGCCTTCGCTGGGATGACGGTTCGCGGGCGTCTGCTCGGAACTCAGTAGGCACGGCCGATCAGGACGCGCTCGACCGCGGTATCGCCGGTGAAGATGCACGGGCCGTCGTCGCAGCCGGTCTGACCGATCGGCGCATTCCGGATCGTCAGCTTCAGCGCTTTCAAGCGCTCGACGACCGTGTCGAGCGCCGCGCCAGTCGGCTTCGACCACCGCACGTCCACCCAGCCCGGGTTCTTGATACCGTCGGCGAAATGCGCCTCGAGCTGCGCGAAATCGTCGACCGGTACGATGTTCGCCTTCAACCGGTCCATCGACTCGACGTGGAGCGCACCCTGCACGTCCGCCAGCATCCCCGACACCGCCTCGACGAACGCATCGCGCGCGGTGACCACGCTGTCGAGCTTGCCGTCCTCGCGGTAAAGCCGGTCGCGGCGGATGACCGACACGTTGCCGCCGGCCATGTCGCGGCCACCGACCTCGATCACGATCGGTGCGCCCTTCTTGACCCAGCCCCAGCGCTTGGTCGCGGCCTTGGCGGGCTTGAGGTCGAGCAGCGCACGGACCGGTTCGCCGAGCGCGGACTGCTTGGCGAGATCGGCCTGGAGCGCCTTGCAGTACTCGACGATCGCCGCGTCGTCGGGATTGTCGCGCAGCATCGGCACGATCACGACCTGCCACGGCGCGATCATCGGCGGCACGCGCAGGCCATCGTCGTCGCCGTGGACCATGATGACACCGCCGATCATCCGCGTCGACACACCCCAGCTGGTGGTATTGGCCAGTTCGAACTCGCCCGCCGCGTTCTGGAAGCGGATATTCTGCGCCGAGGCGAAGTTGGTGCCGAGGAAATGCGAGGTGCCCGCTTGGAGCGCCTTGCCGTCCTGCATCATCGCCTCGATCGAATAGGTCGCGACAGCGCCGGGAAAGCGCTCGTTCTCGGGCTTCTCGCCGGCGATGACGTGCAAGCCAAGGCAGGTTTCGGCGAAGTCGCGATAGACTTCGAGCATCTTCAGCGTCTCTTCGCGCGCCTCGTCCGCGGTGGCATGCGCGGTGTGGCCTTCCTGCCAGAGGAACTCGCTGGTGCGCAGGAACATGCGCGTGCGCATTTCCCAGCGGACGACGTTCGCCCACTGATTGATCAGCACCGGCAGGTCGCGCCACGACTGCACCCAGCGCGCGAACGCCGCGCCGATGACCATTTCGGAGGTCGGACGGACGACGAGCGGCTCTTCGAGCTTGGCGTCGGGATCGGGTACGAGGCGGCCATAGCCGTCGGCCTTGAGCCGGTGGTGCGTGACCACGGCCATTTCCTTGGCGAAGCCGTCGACGTGCTCGGCCTCCTTCTCGAAATACGAGAGCGGGATAAAGAGCGGGAAATAGCAGTTCTCGTGACCGGTCGCCTTGATCCGGTCGTCGAGCAGGCGCTGGATACGCTCCCAGATGCCGTAGCCCCAGGGGCGGATGACCATGCAGCCGCGGACGCCGGATTCCTCGGCGAGGTCGGCCTCGGAAATGACGGCCTGGTACCAGGCGGAGAAATCCGCCTCGCGGGTGACGTTGAGTGCGCGCTTGATCATTGGGTGCGCTTACAACGTCGGTTCTTTTTCGTCACCCCGGACTTGTTCCGGGGTCCACGGTCCCGCAAGACCGCCGCCATCGAATGCGCGGAACGGTGGATGCCGGAACGAGCCCGGCACGACGACGAGGTAAAACTATCCCGGACCGCATCCTTCCCGCCATCGGTATGCGGCTGTTATCCGTCGTGATCTTCGCGCTGATGAACAGCGCGATCAAGCTCGCCGAGCAGCACGGCGCGAGCGTGTCGGAAATCCTGTTCTTCCGCCAGTTCGGCGCGTGCCTGCTGGTATCCGGCGTGATCCTGGCAGGTCCCGGGCTGCCGTCGATCGCGACCAGTCGGATGCCGGCGCATGTCGTCCGCGCGATCGTCGGGCTGTCGGCGATGGCGTTCACCTTCAACGGGATCGTCGCGCTGCCGCTCGCCGAGGCGACGACGATCGGGTTTACGGTACCGATCTTCGCGACGATCCTGGGCGCGCTGTGGCTGCGCGAGCCGACCGGCTGGCATCGCTGGGGCGCGGTGATCGCGGGTTTCGCGGGCGTGCTGATCGTCGCGCGGCCGGGCGGCGACCATTTCCCCTTATGGGGTGCGGGCTGCGCGCTGGCGGGGGCGTTCGGGACGGCGAGCGTATCGATCCTGCTGCGGCAGATCGGCAAGACCGAAAGCGCGCTGACGACGGTTTTCTGGTTCTCCGCGCTGTCACTGATACCGCTGTCGGTGTTCTATGCGATGGCGGTGCAGCCGCATGGCCTGGTTGCGTGGGTGTGCCTGGCGAGTGTCGGGATCTTCGGTGGGCTGGCGCAGATCGCGATGACGACGTCGCTGCGGCTCGGGCCGGTGTCGGTCGTGGTGCCGATGGATTATTCGAGCTTGTTGTGGGCGACGTTGCTCGGCTGGCTGGTGTTCGACACGCTGCCGGCCCAGGCGACGTGGCTTGGCGCGCCGATCATCGTCGCCAGCGGGCTGTACATCGTCTGGCGCGAGCATGTCCGGCGACGCGAGGAAACCGACCGAGCGATCGCCTGACGGTTTGTACTGCCGCCCGCCCCCGTCATCCCGGGCTTGTCCCGGGATCCAGAGCCAAGCAGGACGACGCCTGCAACCCTGGATCCCGGGACAAGCCCGGGATGACGGAGAAGGGGGAGACCTTTACTCCGCAGCCTCGGCGAGCGGAGCGGGATCCTTCCAGACCAACACGGGCTTGCGCGCCGCGAGCGTCTCGTCGAGCCGCGAACGGGGTGCGAAGTGCGGGGCGGTCTTCAGCGCGGGATCACCAGCTTTGGCACGTTCGGCGACCGAGCGGAGCGCAGCGATGAACTGATCAAGTGCCGCTTTCGATTCGGTCTCGGTCGGCTCGACCAGCATCGCGCCGTGGACGACGAGCGGGAAGTACATCGTCATCGGATGATAGCCCTCGTCGATGAGGCCCTTCGCCACGTCGATCGTCGAGAAGCCCTCGGCCAGCCCGGCGTCCGAGAACAGCGCCTCGTGCATGCACGGTCCCGACGGACCGAACGGCGCGTCGAGCGTGCTGTCGAGCGAGCGCAGGATGTAGTTGGCGTTGAGTACCGCATCCTCGGCGACCTGGCGCAGGCCATCCGCGCCGTGGCTGAGGATGTAGGTCAGCGCGCGCGTGAACATGCCCATCTGCCCGTGGAACGCGACCATGCGGCCGAAACTGCCGGCATGGTGTTCGCCGGCGGTTTCTTCCTCGATCAACTCGAACCGGTCACCCTGCTTCTCGACGAACGGCAGCGGTGCGAACGGGGTCAGCGCTTCCGAGAACACCACCGGTCCCGAACCCGGACCGCCGCCGCCATGCGGCGTGGAGAAGGTCTTGTGCAGATTGATGTGCATCGCGTCGATGCCGAGATCGCCCGGCCGGACGCGGCCGACGATCGCGTTGAAGTTGGCGCCATCGCAATAAACGAAGCCACCCGCCGCATGCACCGCATCCGAAATCTCGCGCATGTCGCGCTCGAACAGGCCGCAGGTGTTGGGGTTGGTGATCATCACGCCGGCGACGTCGGGGCCAAGCCGGGCCTTCAGTGCGGCGGTGTCGACGCGGCCTTCGGCGGTCGCGGGGATATCCTCGACGCTATAGCCCGCGAACGCCGCGGTCGCGGGGTTGGTGCCGTGCGCCGATTCGGGGACGAGGATCACCTTCCGATGGCCTTCACCCTTCGCTTCCAAGGCCGCGCGGATCGCGAGGATGCCACAGAGTTCGCCGTGCGCGCCGGCCTTGGGGCTCATCGCGACGCTGGTCATGCCGGTGAGCGTGACGAGCCAGTGCGCGAGCTGGTGGATGACTTCGAGCGCGCCCTGCACCGTGTCGACCGGCTGGAGCGGGTGGACGTCAGAGAACCCGGGGAGCCGCGCCATCTTCTCGTTGAGGCGCGGGTTGTGCTTCATCGTGCACGAGCCGAGCGGGAAGAAGCCGAGGTCGATGCCGTAGTTCTGGCGCGACAGGCGAGTGTAGTGGCGGACGGTTTCCGGCTCGGACAGGCCGGGCAGCCCGATCGGCGCTTTCCGCGTCAGGTCGCCGAGCATGTCGTGCGCGACATCGCCCTCGGCGAAATCCACGCCCGTCGTCTTCGCATCGCCGATCTCGAAGATCAGCGCTTCCTCCAGCATCAGCGCCTTGTTGCCGGTGACGCTGGCCGGGACATTACCCTCACGGGCTTCGGGGGCGGTCGGGCGCCAGCCGCTCTGGTTGATGCTCATGCCAGGATCTCCTGAAGGGCGGTGGCCAAGGCCTCGACATCGTCCGCGGACGTGGTTTCCGTAACCGCGACGACGAGGCCGTTCGCGAGCGCGTCGACACCGGGGTAAAGGCGGCCGAGCGACACGCCGGCCAGGATACCGCGGTCGGCAAGCTGACGGACGATCGGACGGGCTTCGGTCGGCAGCTTCAGCGTGAATTCGTTGAAGAACAGGTCGTTGACCAGTTCGACGCCAGGAATTTCGGCCAGACGCCGCGCGGCATGGACCGCGCCCGCATGGTTGATCCCCGCCAGCCGCCGCAGCCCCGCTTCGCCGAGCAAGGTCATGTGGATCGAGAAGGCGAGCGCACAGAGCCCCGAGTTGGTGCAGATGTTCGACGTCGCCTTTTCGCGACGGATATGCTGCTCGCGGGTCGACAGAGTCAGCACGAAGCCGCGGCGGCCATCGGCGTCGACGGTCTCGCCGCACAGCCGGCCTGGCATCTGGCGGACGTACTTCTCCTTGCAGCCGAACAGGCCGACATACGGCCCGCCGAACTGCAGGCCGACGCCGAGCGACTGGCCCTCGCCGACGACGATGTCGGCGTCCATCTCGCCAGGCGAGACGATCGCGCCCATTGCGACGGGTTCGGTGACGACCGCGATCAGCAGCGCCTTCTTGGCATGGCACGCATCTGCCAGCGGGCGGAGGTCGGCGATGCGGCCCAGAATGTCGGGATACTGGACGACGACGCACGAGGTGGTGTCGTCGATCGCGGCGATCAGCGCGTCGATATCGGTTTCGGCGGCGAGCGTCGGGGCGGACGTTTCGAGCACGTCGCCGGTGAACTTCGCCATCGTTTTCGCGACCGAGACGTAATGCGGGTGAAGGCCCGACGACAGGATCGCCCTGCCCCGCTTGGTGACGCGGCGCGCCATGCCGATCGCTTCCCAGCAGGCGGTCGAACCGTCGTACATCGACGCGTTGGCGACGTCGGTGCCGAGCAGCCGCGCGACCTGCGTCTGGAACTCGAACAGCATCTGCAGCGTGCCCTGCGCGATTTCCGGCTGATACGGCGTGTAGGCGGTCAGGAACTCGCCACGCTGGATCAGATGGTCGACGCTGGCGGGAACGTGATGCTTGTACGCGCCGCAGCCGAGGAAGAACGGGCCGTCGCTGGCCGCGATGTTTTTCCGGGACAGCGCGGTCATGTGGCGCTCGACCGCCATTTCGGAGGCGTGCATCGGCAGGCCGTGGATCGGGCCATCGAGACGTGCGGCTTCGGGGACGTCGACGAACAGGTCGTCGACCGAATTGGCGCCGATCACGGTGAGCATCGCGGCGCGATCGGGTTGGGTTAGCGGCAGGTAGCGCATGACGGTCTTTCTACAGACCGTCACCCCAGCGAAGGCTGGGGTCTCAGGCCGCAAGGGAGACGGCGACGTCGTCCCTGCCGCACGAGATCCCAGCCTTCGCTGGGATGACGGTTACGTTGGGATCAGAGCCCTTCGACGAAGGCTGCGTAGGCGGCTTCGTCCATCAGGCTTTCGAGCTCGCTCGGGTCGCTCAGCGTCAGCTTGAAGAACCAGCCCTCGGTCTCGGGCGCCGAGTTCACCAGGCTCGAATCGTCGGCAAGTGCGGAATTGCCCTCGGTGACGGTGCCCGACACCGGCGAATAGACATCCGACGCGGCCTTCACCGATTCGACGACCGCGGCATCGTCGCCCTTGGACAGGACCTTGCCCGCCTCGGGGACGTCGACGAACACGACGTCGCCCAGCTGACCCTGCGCATAGTCGGAAATGCCGACCGTGCCGACGTCACCGGCGACATCGACCCATTCGTGATCTGTGGTGAAGTAGCGGCTCATATCACTTGCTCCGGACGTAGCGGTGGGGAACGAAAGGCATTGCGGTGACGGTGGCGGTGTGAACCTTGCCGCGCTGTGCGATCTCGATGCGGGTGCCGGGGGTCGACAGCGCGAGCGGCACATAGGCCATCGCGATCGGCTTCCCGAGCGTCGGCGCGAAGCCGCCGCTGGTCAGCCGGCCGATCACCGCGCCGCTCTGGTCGATGACGTCCGAGCCTTCGCGCGCGGGCTGGCGGCCCTCGACGATCAGGCCGACGCGCTTGGTGGCGGGACCATGTTCGCGCTCGGACAGGATGCGCTCGGCACCGGCGAAGTCGGCGGCTTCGCGGCGGCGCTTCGACAGCGCGAAGCCCAGGTCGGCCATCACCGGCGTGATTTCGGGGTCGAGGTCGTGGCCGTAGAGCGGCAGGCCGGCCTCCAGGCGCAGCGAATCGCGCGCGCCAAGGCCGATCGGCTTCACTTCGGGTTCTGCAGCGAGCGCGTCGGCGAAGGCCGTAACCTGGTCTGCAGGGACCGAAATCTCGAAGCCGTCCTCGCCGGTATAGCCCGAGCGGCTGATCCACAGCGGCACCGATCCCCACACGAACGCGCCGGCGGTCATGAAGGTCAGGGCCTCGACGCCGGGCACCAACCGCGCGAGCGCGTCGACCGCCTTCGGGCCCTGCAGCGCGATCAGCGCCTGGTCTTCGAGCAGGTTGATCGTGACGTCGTCCGACACCTGGTCGAGCAGATAGGCGATGTCGTCATACTTGGTCGCGCCGTTGACGACGACGTAGAAGCTGCCGGTCGCCGCCTCTCCGCTGGCGCGCAGCGGATCGTAGCCGGCGGGCTCGGCATCGTCGTTCGCGAACGGGTTTTCGGCGGGCAGGCGCGTCGCCATCAGGTCGTCGAGGATGCCGCCGTCTTCGGCGAGCAGCAGCGAATAGCGCATTTTCCGCTCGGCGAGCCCGGCGATGTCGCTCGGCAGCACGGTCTCGAGTGCGGCGGCGACGTCGCCGCTGGTGAAGACCAGCTGGCCCATGTGGCTGACGTCGAACAGGCCGGCCGAATCGCGCGTCCAGGCGTGTTCGGCCATGATGCCCTCATACTGGATCGGCATCGTGTAGCCGGCGAACTCGACCATGCGGGCACCGCGCGCGCGGTGCCAGGCGTCGAGCGGCAACGCCTGCGGCTCGGGCGCGACATAATCGTCGGCGTGATCGATGATGGTGGAGAAGTCGCTCATGATCGGGCTTCCATCGAAAAGGGACGCAAGGCCGCACTAGACGACCTTTTGCATACCCCCTCTGTCACGGAACCTGAGAGCTTTGACCGGAAAAATCCGGCTTACACCTTCGGTGGCGCCTACCGAAGCACGCGCGCTTTCCAGAGTATCGATCAGCCCCGCGCGGTCCCTGTTGCCTGAGAGATTCCGGGGTGGTTGCTCCTTCGGCGGCTCGCCGGCCCTTAAAGGACCGGGTCACGCTCTCCCGCGCGGTGCCATGCCGGTTGCCCGGCATCGACGCCTCGGTGTGTGGCGTTACGTCCGGGGCAAGTCAATCGGGTTTGCACCCCATTTCGTCATCCCGGGCTTGTCCCGGGATCCAGGGCGTCAAACGCTATCCTCCGTAACTCTGGATCCCGGGACGAGCCCGGGATGACGAAGGTGGGCATCAGCGCGTCGCGTTGTACTTCAGCTGCTCGTCGGTCAGCTGGAACCCGACCAGCGCCTCGAAGCTCGCGCGGAGTACCGCCTGGCGGACGTCGGGCTGGCTCAGCGGGTCGACCGCGGCGTCCTGGTCGCCGGCTTTCCGCTTGCGGGTCAGCTTCTCACGCACCTCGTCCGACAGCGTCGCTGCCGCGCGGGATACCGTCGACGACGCTTGGCCATGCGCCTCGGCAGTCGCCTGCCCTGCGTCGAAATGAAGGGTGACATGGCCGATCCGCTTGGCGACGACGGCGCTGCCGCCGCGTACGACGGTGATGAAATAGGGCAGCTGCACGTCGCGCGCGGCGTCGGTACGCATACGGCGGGCGCGGACGTCGAAGGTGATCGTCGTCCCGATCTGGTCGGTCGCGTCGGCACAGGTCGAGCGGACGTTGGTCATCAGCGCGGCGACGTCGATCGACGCGCTCGTCCGGCCGGCGCCGTCGAACAGGGTCACGTCGCCGGTCGCGGCGGGAATGGCGACCGACGGGCAGGCCGAGCGGACCGCGGTGATGCCGCCGGTGCCGTCGAGTTCGCCCTTGCCGGCGCATCCGCCGAGGACGAGCAGGGCGGAGACGGCTAGGATGGGGGCTTTCACGGGGACGCGTACCTTCTCGAACGAGCGTGAAGGATCGCCCCGACACCGGGCGTCCCTCGATCGAGGCGACCATAACCGGCTTTCGTAGGGCCAAGCAATCGCGTAGAGCGCACGACATCATGATCGCTCCCGACAAGCCGCCGCTCGACCTGTTGATCGCCGCCCCGCGCGGCTTCTGTGCGGGGGTCGACCGCGCGATCCGCATCGTCGAGCTGGCGATCGAGAAGCACGGCGCGCCGGTCTATGTCCGTCACGAGATCGTCCACAACAAGTTCGTCGTCGATACGCTGAAGGCGCAGGGCGCGGTGTTCGTCGAGGAACTGGACCAGGTGCCCGACGGCGCGCCGGTGGTGTTCTCGGCGCACGGCGTGCCGAAATCGGTGCCGGCCGAGGCGCAGGGCCGCGGGCTCGACTATCTCGACGCGACCTGCCCGCTGGTGTCCAAGGTTCATCGCCAGGCCGAGCGACTGGTCGCCGCGGGTCGCCACATCATCTTCATCGGCCATGCCGGCCATCCCGAAGTCATCGGTACGTTCGGGCAGGTTCCCGCGGGCTCGATGTCATTGATCGAGACGGTTGCCGACGCCGAAGCGTTCACACCGCCAGACCCGACCAACATGGCATTCCTGACGCAAACGACGCTGTCGGTCGACGACACCGCGGCCGTGGTCGCGACGCTGCAGCGCCGCTTCCCGTTGATGCAGCCGCCGCGTGGCGAGGACATCTGCTATGCGACGTCGAACCGGCAGGCTGCCGTGAAGGCGATCGCGCATAGCTGTGACGCTATGCTGGTGATCGGCGCACCGAATTCGTCGAACTCGGTGCGGCTGGTCGAGGTCGCCGAGCGCGAGGGGACGCCGGCGCGGCTGATCCAGCGCGCCGATGCACTCGACTGGGATTTCCTGATCGGCGTCGGCACGCTCGGCATCACGGCTGGGGCTTCGGCACCGGAGCTGCTGGTCCGCGAACTCGTCGCGAAGCTCTCCGAGCGCTATGTGGTGAGTGAGCGCGAGGTCGAGACGACGCGCGAGACGATTGCCTTCAAGCTGCCCCGCGGCCTCGACGCGGCGGCCTGATGGCGGTTTACACGGCGGTATCGGCGGAGGCGCTCGGCGACTTCCTGCGCGGATTCGATCACGGCGAACTGGTGTCGCTGAAGGGCATCGCCGAGGGCGTCGAGAACAGCAACTATCTGGTCGATACGACGACCGGCCGCTTCATTCTGACGCTGTACGAAAAGCGCGTGTCCGCGGACGACCTGCCGTTCTTCATGGCGATGCTCGATCACCTCGCGGTTGACAGCAACCCGGTGCCGCGTGCCCTGCCCGATCGCAACGGTGTGCTGATTCACGAGCTGTGCGGGCGCCCGGCGTGCCTGATCGAGTTTCTGTCGGGCGTATCGGTGTCGCATCCGACGGCCGCGCAGGCTCATGCCGCGGGTGCAGCCCTGGGTGCGATGCATGCGAGCCTGGCGGGTTTCGCGCTGGACCGTCCCAATACGTTGGGGCCGGAGGGCTGGCAGGCGTTGCTCGCACGCTGTGGTCGCGATCTCGACGGCATCGCGCCTGGGTTGTTCGACACGGTGTCGCATGCCGCAGCCGATGTGATCGCGGCGTGGCCGAGCGACCTGCCCCGCGCGGTCATCCATGCCGACTTGTTCCCCGACAACGTGCTGATGCTGGGCGACCGGGTCAGCGGGCTGATCGACTTCTATTTCGCGTGCACGGATATCCGCGCCTACGACCTGGCGATCATGCACACCGCCTGGGCGTTCGATGCGCAGGGCGAACACTATGACGCGGGGGTCGGCGAGGCGTTGGTTGCGGGCTATGCCGAGCGTAACCCACTGTCCCATGCGGAGCGCGGGGCGCTGCCGATCCTGGCGCAGGGGGCATGCCTGCGGTTCCTCGCGACGCGGGCTTGGGACTGGCTCAACACGCCGGCGGATGCGCTGGTTACGCGGAAGGACCCTCTCGCCTATTGGCGGCGGTTCGAAGCGTATCGACAAGGATTGCTCGCGTGACCGAAGAACCCGCCACCAAGGTGGAAATCTATACCGACGGTGCCTGCAAGGGTAATCCGGGACCCGGCGGCTGGGGTGCGGTGATCCGCATGGGCGCGCACGAGAAGGAATTGTCGGGCGGCGAGACGCCGACGACCAACAACCGGATGGAGATGACCGCGGCGATCGAGGCGCTCAATGCGCTGACCCGGCCATGTTCGGTGACGCTGTACACCGACAGCAAGTACGTGATGGATGGCCTCACCAAATGGGTGAAGGGCTGGCAGCGGAACGGCTGGAAGACCGCGGACAAGAAGCCCGTGAAGAACGCCGAACTGTGGCATGCGCTGCTCGCCGCGGTCGCGCGGCACCGCATCGAGTGGCAATGGGTCAAGGGCCATGCCGGCCACCCGGAGAACGAGCGCGCCGACCGACTGGCGAGCGACGCTGCGGTGGCGGCCGGGCGGCGCTAACCTAAAACCGAAACCGGCTTGGCGCGTAGCGAGCGGCGTCGATTCCGGAGACGGCGGTATCTGGCGCTTGGCCCAGCAGCAATGAAGCGGCGAGCAGCGCGCCTGCGGGCGCGGTCTGAATGCCGAAGCCGCCCTGCCCTGCGCACCAGAAGAAGCCGGGCATGTCCGTATCGAAACCGTAGACCGGCAACCGGTCGGGCGCGAAGGTGCGCAGGCCTGCCCAGCGCCGCTCGACCGCCTCGACCTGCCAGTCGACCACGGTTTCGAACCGATCGATCGCGATCGCCACGTCGAGTTCCTCGGGCGCGGCGTCGCACGGGTCGGTCGGCGTCTCGTCGTGCGGGCTGAGCCAGACGCGGCCGCCGGGTTCGGGCTTGAAGTAGAAGTGTCCCGATAGATCGGCGACGTGTGGCAGGCCGGACGGCGCGCCAGGGTCGGTCCGCAGCTGCGCCATCGTCCGGCGATAGGCCTGGAAGCCGAGCGGCCGTACGCCGGCGCGGGCCGCGACCGTGTCGGCCCAGGCGCCCGCCGCATCGACCAGGGCACGCGCCTGGAACGCGCCGGCGGTCGTTTCGATCGCCCAGACGTCGCCGGTGCGCGACGCTGCCTGCAGCGACGCATCGGTTACGATCCGCGTGCCGGACCGCCGCGCTCGCGCGATCTCGGCGGCGTGGAGTCCGGCAACGTCGATATAGGCGCAGCTCGGTTCCCAAATGCCGATCGTCCAGTCGTCGCGGAGGCCGGGAACGTGCGCGGCGGGATCGACACGTTCGAGAATCACGCCACTGTCGGCAAATTCGGCGATGAAGGCGTCCGCTGTCGCCGAGTCGTCCGCGCGACCGATGTGCAGCGATCCGAGCGGCGCGAGATAGTCACGCAGCAACGGTCCCGAAGCCGTGGTCAGGGGCTGGATGCCGGGACCGCCATAGGTTTCCGACCAAAACGCAGCCGAGCGGCCCGTGGCGTGATAGCCGGGCGCACCCTCCCCTTCGAGCATGACGACGCTTGCGGCTGTTCCGATCGCAGCGGCGAGGCTCGCGCCCGCCATCCCGGCGCCGACGATGGCGACATCGTAGATCACCGTGCGTGAACCGCCAGGAACGCATCGATCGCCGCGAATGCTCTGCCCCGGACGCCGTCGGCCTCGCGCAGGACCTCGTGCGCCGATTCGCTACCGAATCGCACGACCTGCGCATCCGGCAGTCGCGCCGCTAGCCGCAACGCCGCGCGCGGATCGACCAGCTTGTCGGCCTCGGCGACGATCAGCAGTACCGGCGTGTCGATCGATTCGATGCGCGGGTCTGCGGCCAACGCGAGCGAGCCGGCGAACGCCTCCGACAGCCACGCCCAGCTCGGTGGGCCGAGCTTCAGTTCGGGATGCCGATCATGCCACCAGCGCTCGTCCTCGTAGCGCGCGACATCGTGCGTCAGCAGCGACTGGCGCGACGATACCGTGCCGGGGCGCTCGTTGGTCCGCCATGCCGCGCGCGCCGGATCGCCGCGGCCCGCCATGAAGCGTGCGACCCACGTGCCGAACCGCGCCCCGAGCGGTGCGCGCAGGCCGAGCATCGGCGCGACAAGGATCGCGGCGTCCGGCCGCATCGACCGATTCGCGAGCGCGCGCATCACCATCATGCCGCCCATCGAATGGCCGAGGATCGCGGTCGGGCCGTCGCCTTCTGCCATCCAAGCCGTCCAGAACGCCGCCAGATCGTCGTCGAACACACTGAAATCGCTCGCGTGGCCGACATTCGGGTCGGCGGAGAGCCGGCCGGACCCACCCTGCCCGCGCCAGTCGAAGGCAGTCACCGACCAGCCCTGATCGTGAAAGTGCGCCAGCGATTCGAGATACTTCTCGAATATGTCGCCGCGTCCGGTTTGGAAGAGCAAGCGGCCGCGCGGGCTGGCGACGGGCCAGTCGAACCGGCGCAGCGGCCAGCCATCGGGCGTGGTCCATGTCGAAATCCGCGCGTCTTTGGGAATGGCGCGACGGTCCCGTTGCGGGGCGATTGTCGGGGGGACGGTTACTTTTTCGAAAGCCATGCCCGTTAGGGACTAGCGGATGGGGTGGGACATTGCTCTTCCAATCTTGATTTTCGTGCTCGGCGGCCTGCTGGTCGCCGCGGGCATCGAGGATGCGCGCACCCGCGAGATCGCGAACTGGAAGAGCGGGACGATCGCGCTGCTGGCGCCCGGCTGGTGGTTCGCCAGCGGGTTGCAGCTATGGCCCGGCATGGCCCTTCAAATTGGCATGGCGGTGATCGTGTTCGCGATCTTCCTGCTGGTATTCCATTTCGGCCTGATGGGCGGCGGCGACGTGAAGCTGATCGTCGCGTTGTCGCTATGGCTGCCGTGGAATGCGTTCGTGTCGATGTTGATGGTGATGTCGATCGCCGGCGGCATAGTCACCATCGTGATGATGATCGAACGCGCGATCGCGCGAAACAACAAGCAGATCGAGATACCATACGGTGTCGCAATAGCGATCGCCGGAATATTGGCGGTCCGCGAACCACTATTTAACCACTTTCATTGAATGTTGATGTCGGAACAGTCAACCGGCGCCCGAAAGGCACGATGAGTCATGGATAGTCGCAAGATCGTTTTGCTGGTGGGCGCGCTGATAGTCGCGGCTGTCACAGCATTCTTTGCCAGGACGCTCATCGCGGGCAGTTCGGCACCGCAGGCCGGCGCCGTCGCGATGGCCCCCGTCGTCGACGGTCCCGAAGTCTTGGTGGCGACGCGTGCCCTGCCGGTCGGGACGATCCTCGACGCGACCGCGCTGAAGTATCAGCCCTGGCCGAAGGAGCTAGTCGACAACGCCTATTACCTCAAGGAAAAGACCAATCTGCAGTCGCTGCAGGGCACGGTCGTGCGGTCCGAGATCACCGCGGGCCAGCCGGTCACGCAGGGTGCGCTGGTCAAGCCGGGCGATCGCGGTTTCCTCGCCGCCGCGCTCGGGCCGGGCATGCGCGCAGTCACCGTGCCGGTGTCGGCACAGGCGGCGGTCGCCGGCTTCGTCTTTCCAGGCGATCGTATCGACCTGGTTCTGACCCAGACCGTCACCGGCGGCGGCAGCGGCGAGCCGCTGAAGGTGTCCGAGACGATCATGCGCAACATTCGCGTGCTCGCCACCGACCAGCGCACCGACAATCTGGTCGGCGAAGACGGCAAGACGCAGGTCCACACCTTCTCCAACGTGACGATCGAAGCGACGCCGAAAATGGCCGAGCAGGTCGCCGTCGCGCAGACGCTGGGTTCGCTGTCGCTGTCGTTGCGCTCGATCGCGGACAATTCCGCCGAGCTGGAGGAAGCGATCGCATCGGGCGCCGTGACGGTGCCAAACAGCAACGATCCGAAGGCCGAGAAGGCGATGATGGTGCAGCTCGCAAGCCAGCCATCCACCGGCAAGTCGACCTTCCAGACCGGCGCCGACGTCTCGCGCTATCAGCGGAGTTCGGTGCCCGGCAAGGACATGGGGTCGGCCGGTCAGGGAATGTCCGGCGTGCCCGTCACGCCGACCGCCGGCGCGCCGATGATCGTACAGGGTCCCGTCGTGCGCGTGGCGCGCGGTAACGCAATGACCGTCGTTCCGGTCGGAGGGAAGAATTAAGATGCGCATTTCGATGACGCCCATCGGCTGGCCGCTCGCGGCAGCCCTGGCCGCGGCGAGCGCCGCTCCATCCGCCCCCGCTGCCGCGCAGCGGACCTCCGCTGCCGCCGCGAGCGTGGTGCAGGTTAACATCGGTCGCGGCCGGCTGGTGACGCTGTCACGTCCGATGAGCGACCTGTTCGTCGCGGACGACGCCATCGCCGACGTCCAGGTGCGGTCGCCGACCCAGCTCTACATCTTCGGCAAGAAGACCGGCGAGACGACGATCTCGGCGACCACCAAATCGGGTGCCGTCGTCTATGGCACCACGGTGCGGGTCGGCAACAATCTCGACTCGATCTCGCAGATGCTGGGTCTGGCCATGCCGGAAGCGCATGTCGTCGCGACGCCGATGAACGGCCTGGTGCTGCTGACCGGCACGGTCGCCGCGCCGGAAGACGCTGCGGAGGCCGAGCGGCTGGTGCAGGCCTATGTCGGTGATTCGACCAAGGTGCTCTCGCGCCTGAAGACGGCGACGCCGCTGCAGGTCAACCTGCAGGTCCGTATCGCCGAAGTGAACCGCAGCTTTATCAAGAACATCGGCGTCAACGTGCAGTCCTTCGATTCAACGGGCGGCTTCAAGTTCGGCGTGGGTCAGGGCCGCGACGCGACGCTGTATACGCCGCGCGGGCCGCTGTTCGTCGGCGGCGACACCCCGGCCGGGGGTGCCTCGGGGATCGGCAAGCTGACCTCGGGAAGCACGTTCGGTCTGGCTGGCAAGCTGCTCGGTCTGGACCTGCTCGGCGCGATCGATCTGGGCGAGACGACCGGCCAGGTAACGACCCTGGCCAACCCGAACCTGACCGCATTGTCGGGTGAGACCGGCACGTTCCTCGCCGGCGGCGAAATTCCGATCCCACTGGCCCAGGGGTTGGGCGCGGTATCGGTCGAGTTCAAGCAATACGGCGTCGGCCTGGCCTACACGCCGACGGTGCTGTCGAACGGCCGCATCTCGCTCCGCGTACGGCCAGAGGTGTCGCAGCTCGACTATTCGAACGCCGTCACCCTTAACGGTACGCGTGTTCCGGGCCTCACCACCCGCCGGACCGAGACGACCGTCGAACTCGGCTCCGGCCAGAGCATGATGATCTCCGGCCTGTTGTCGAACTCGCACAACAACAATTTCAACAAGACCCCGGGCCTGTCCAGCCTGCCGATCCTCGGCGCGCTGTTCCGCTCCAACTCGTTCATCCGCAACGAGACCGAGCTGGTCGTCATCATCACGCCGTATCTGGTCAAGCCGGTCGACAACGCGCGCGACATCGCCCTGCCCAGCGATGGGTCGCAGTCGCCAAGCGATCTCGACCGCGTATTCCTGGGCAAGCTCAACGGACGTCCCGGCGGTCCTCGTCCGGTGCCGACGATCGCGCCGCCGAGCAATGCGATACCGACGGTCGGTGCGACTGCGCCGGTCCTGCCGGTGCCGCAGCCCGACACGCAGCGCGGCCAGGCCGCCACGCGCGTCGAACCCAAGTCGTCGAAGTCGAATACGCCCAAATCCAACAAGGGCGCGACGCCCGCCCCCGGCTTTTCGAACTAAGCCGCGCGTGCAACCCAAGGACCCCTTCGCGATGATCAAGACCACGATCCTCTTCGCATCCCTGGCGCCGGCCCTGCTGTTGGCCGGATGCATGGGCACGCAGAACCAAGGCATCGAATCGGTGCACCAGCCGGTTGTCGCACGGACAGACTATGCGCTCGACGTCGCAACCTCGGGCAGCGGACTCGCCGCCGGCGAGGACCGCCGGCTGGCCGGCTGGATGGACACGATGCGGCTCGGCTATGGCGACCGCATCGCGATCGACGATCCGTCGGGCCATATGCGCGTGCGCAGCGAAGTCGCCGAACTGGTCGCAGGCTATGGCCTGTTGCTTACCAACGATACGCCGGTCACGCAGGCGCCGGTGACGCCCGGCACGGTCCGCGTCGTCGTCAGCCGTATGCATGCCAGCGTGCCGGGGTGCCCGGACTGGTCGCTCGATTCCGCCAACGACTACAACGCGAACACGTCGTCCAACTATGGGTGTGCGGTCAATTCGAACCTGGCGGCGATGGTCGCAAACCCCGGGGACCTCGTCCGCGGCGCTGCCGGTCGCGAGACCAACGACGCCGCGCAGTCGTTCAAGGCGATCGATACCTATCGCAAGAAGGCGCCGACGGGCGCGGCCGGCCTGACCGCCGCCGGATCGGGAGCCAAGTAATGAACGCACCCTGGAAACCCGGTACCGCCCTGCGCGAACCGTTCACGGCCTATGTCTGCGACGAGACGACTGCGGAGACGCTGCGGCCGATCGCGAGCGAACTCGGCTGGTCGACCGACAAGATCAACAAGGGCGGACTGCGCAACGCGATCCAGTCGCTGTCGGTGTCCGCCAGTCCGCAGATCCTGTTCGTCGATCTTGCCGAATCGGGTGATCCGTTGAACGACATCAACGCGCTCGCCGAAGTGTGCGAGCCCGGCACCGTCGTCATCGCCGCCGGCCAGGTCAACGACGTCCGGCTGTACCGCGACCTCGTCGCCAGCGGCATCCAGGATTACCTGCTGAAGCCGCTGCATCCCGACATGCTGCGCGAGGCGTTCGTCCATGCGCAGACGATGTTCAATGCGCCGAAGATCGTCGAGACGTCGGACGATCGTCCGCATTGTTCGATCGCGGTGATCGGCACGCGTGGCGGCGTCGGCGCTTCGACGATCGCGACCTCGCTGGCGTGGCTGCTCGCCGACAAGGAGAAGCGCTCGACCGCGCTGCTCGACCTCGACGTGCATTTCGGCACCGGCGCGCTGAGCCTCGATCTCGAACCGGGCCGCGGGCTGATCGACGCGATCGACAATCCCAGCCGCATCGACGGGCTGTTCATCGAGCGTGCCATGGTGCGCGCGTCGGACAAGCTGTGCGTGCTGAGCGCCGAGGCTCCGATCAACACCCCGCTGCTGACCGATGGCGCCGCGTTCTACCAGTTGCAGGCGGAGATGCGGTCGGCGTTCGAATGCACGATCGTCGATCTGCCGCGCGGCATGCTGGTGCAGCATTCGCACCTGATCACCGACGTCCAGGTCGCGGTGATCGTCACCGACCTGACGCTGGCGGCGGCGCGCGACACGATCCGATTCCTGTCGTGGATGAAGACGAACGCGGCGCAGACCGAATTGTACGTCGTCGCCAACCGCATGCACGTTGGCGGCCAGCTCGAGATCAACCGCAAGGATTTCGAAGGGTCGATCGAGCGCAAGATCGATTACGTCGTGCCGTTCGACCAGAAGCTCGCGGCGCAGGCGGCCAAGCTTGGCAAGCCGCTGGTTGAGGCGGGCAAGAATTCCAAGACCGTCGCGCCGATCGTCGCGCTGGCCACGGAACTGGCCGCTACGTTCGACACCGCGACAGCGGAAGCGCCCAAGGCGCGCAAGGGCATGTCGCTGATGGGCAAGTTCGGCGACCTCAAGGGCCTGATGCCCAAGCGCGCGGCGAAGAAGTGAAAAGCGTCACCCGGCGGGTCCGGGCCGGCATGATCGGAAGGCCGTAGCCGTGATGGACATGTTGCCGTTGATGTTCGTGCTGATCGGCGCCTGCACGGTGCTGGGGATGATCGCGTTCGCGTTCGCCGGGCCATCGACCGGTCGCGCGCAGACGCGGCGCGTGACGGCGCTGCGCGAACGGCATGGCGACGCGCTGGTCGTCGCCGAGGCGCAGATGCGCCGCATCGCCAACAAGCGCGACACCAAGATGGACGTCGCGGTCGGCCGGATCCTGCCCAACCCCGCGCTGCTCGCCAAGCGGCTGGCGATGACCGGCAAGACCTGGACCGTCGGCCAATACGGCATGGCGACCGCGATCATCGCGCTGGTCGTCGCGGCGCTGCTGCTGCTGAAGGGCATGCCGATCCTGCTGGCGCTGTTCGTCGGGCTGTTCCTGGGTGTCGGCGTACCGCATTACGTCGTCGGTCGCGCGATCAAGAAGCGCGTCGGCAAGTTCACGCAGAAGTTTCCAGACGCGATCGAACTGCTGGTCCGCGGCCTCCGCTCCGGCCTGCCGATCACCGAGACGATCGGCGTCGTCGGCCACGAACTCGACGGCCCGATCGGCGAGGAATTCCGATCGGTCAGCGACAAGATGAAGATCGGCCGGACGATGGACGCCGCGCTGCAGGAGACTGCGGACCGGCTGGGTACGCCCGAATTCCAGTTCTTCGTCATCACCATCGCGATCCAGCGCGAGACCGGCGGCAATCTGGCCGAGACGCTGGCGAACCTCGCGACCGTGCTGCGCCTGCGTGCCCAGATGAAGCTGAAGATAAAGGCGATGTCGTCGGAATCGAAGGCGTCCGCCTACATCATCGGCGCGCTGCCGTTCATCGTGTTCGCGCTGATCTGGTTCATCAACGGCACGTACATGCAGCGGTTCTTTATCGACGAGCGGCTGATGATGATCGGCGGCGGCGGCATGATCTGGATGGCGATCGGCGCCTTCATCATGTCGAAGATGATCAGCTTCGAAATCTAGGACGAAAACGATGGGCGAGACCCCCGGACCTACCCTGATGGGAATCGACGTCTTGTGGGTCGCGACGATCCTGTCGGGCGTCGCAGCCTTCGCGGTCATGCTCGCGATCTACGCGGTGATGACGGTGCGCGACCCGATGGTGAAGCGGGTCAAGGCGCTGAACGATCGTCGTGAGCAGTTGAAGGCCGGCATCACCGCGTCGACCAAGCGCCGCGCCAAGCTGGTCCAGCGCAACGACACCGCCGACCGGATGCGCAGCATCCTGTCGTCGCTGAAGGTGCTGCAAGACAGCCAGCTGAAGGTCGTCCAGGTCAAGCTGCTGCAGGCGGGTATCCGATCGAAGGAATGGGCGCCGGGGGTAATCTTCGGCCGGCTGGTGCTGCCGATCGTGATCGGCGGGGCCATGCTCTACTGGGTCTATGGCACCGACGGCTTCGCGACCTGGGGTCCGCTGAAGAAATACGGGCTCGTCGCGATGAGCTTCATCCTGAGCTACAAGGCTCCGGATCTGTATCTCGACAACAAGATCAACAAGCGCTCGGATGCGATCCGCAAGGGCCTGCCCGATGCGCTCGACCTGCTGGTGATCTGCGCCGAGGCCGGCCTGACCGTCGATGCCGCGTTCCACCGCGTCGCGCGCGAACTGGGTCGCGCCTATCCCGAACTAGGTGAGGAATTCACGCTGACCGGAATCGAGCTCGGCTTCCTGACCGAACGTCGCCAGGCGTTCGAGAATCTGGCGTCGCGCGTGAAGCTGGACGCGGTGAAGGGCGTCGTCACGACGATGATCCAGACCGAGAAATACGGCACGCCGCTGGCCTCTGCACTGCGCGTGCTGTCGGGCGAGTTCCGCAACGAACGCATGATGCGCGCCGAGGAAAAGGCCGCGCGGCTGCCGGCGATCATGACCGTGCCGCTGATCCTGTTCATCCTGCCCGTGCTGTTCGTCGTTATTCTCGGCCCGGCGGCCTGTTCGATCTCGGATGCGCTGCTGAAGGGGTAGCGCAACCCTATCCCGGCATCGATCGTTGGGCTTCCGTAACAGGAGGGTTCCACGATGCCGTTGTTTTCCACGCCCACGCAGTTCGCGGTGCTCGCGCTGCTGTTCATCGCCGGTTGGCTGTTCGGGCTCGCCAGCCATCCGGGTGGTCGCAAGTGGAAGACGCGCTACCTCGCCGAGCGCGATGCGCATGTGCTGGCGCGGAAGGACCGCGACGGGCGGACGACCTCGGCCGATGCGCGGATTGCCGAACTGGAGCGCGAGAATGCCCGGTTGGCGAAGGCGCAGACTGTGGTGGCTCCCGTGGCGCAGCCGGTAGCGGCGCCGGTGACGACGACCGCCGTGCCGGTGGCGACGCAGCCGGTGGTTGGTCATCCGAGTGCGACTTCGACGGTGCGGCCGGCTTATCCGGCAGGTCAGCGTCGTGGGTGGTTCGACTTTAATAGGTAAGCCCACCGAACAAACCGTCACCCCGGCGTAGGCAGGGGTCTCCCTGCAGCGGGCGCTGCGACCCGAGCGGGAGATGCCAGCGTTCGCTGGCATGACGGGTTTGGTGGTGCGGCGCTCTTACTTCCCCGCCAGCGCAGCCTGCGCCGCCGCCAGTCGCGCGATCGGCACGCGGTAAGGGCTGGCAGAGACGTAATCGAGCCCGATGCTTTCGCAGAACGCGATGCTCGCCGGATCGCCGCCATGTTCGCCGCAGATGCCGAGCTTGATATCGGGCCGGGTCGCGCGGCCGCGTTCGGCGGCGATGCGGATCAGTTCGCCGACGCCGTCGACGTCGATGCTGACGAACGGGTCCTTCGCGTAGATGCCCTGTTCGACATAGACGCCAAGGAACCGTGACGCGTCGTCGCGGCTGACACCGAGCGTGGTCTGCGTCAGGTCGTTGGTACCGAAGCTGAAGAACTCGGCGCCCTCGGCGATGTCGCCGGCGCGCAGTGCGGCGCGCGGCAGTTCGATCATCGTGCCGACCAGATAGTCGAGCGTCCGGCCCTTCTCGGCGAACACCGCCTTGGCGGCCTTGTCGACCACCGCCTTCATCAGGTCGAGTTCGCGCGCGGTGGCGACCAGCGGGATCATCACCTCGGGGATCGGTGCCGCGCCCGATTTCTCGGCGACGTCGACCGCGGCCTCGAAGATCGCGCGCGCCTGGATCTCGTAGATCTCAGGGTAGGTCACGCCGAGGCGGCAGCCGCGATGGCCGAGCATCGGGTTGAATTCGTGCAGTTCCGCCGCGCGGCGCTTGAGCGTGTCGATCGACACGCCGGCCGCGGTCGCGACATCGGCGAAATCGGCTTCCTCGGTCGGCAGGAATTCATGCAGCGGCGGATCGAGCAGGCGGATCGTCACCGGCAGGCCGGCCATCACCTCGAGGATCTCGGTGAAATCCTTACGCTGTTCGGGCAGCAATTTCGCCAGCGCCGCACGACGCCCCTTCTCGTCGGTTGCCAGGATCATCTCGCGGACATTGGTGATGCGGCTCGATTCGAAGAACATGTGCTCGGTGCGGCACAGGCCGACGCCCTCGGCGCCGAATTCGCGGGCGACGCGGCAGTCCTCTGGCGTCTCGGCGTTGGCGCGGACCTTCAGGCGGCGGACGCCGTCGGCCCATTCCATCAGCGTCGCGAAGTCGCCCGACAGTTCGGGCTGCACGGTCGCGACCGCGCCGATCATCACCTCGCCGGTGGTGCCGTCGATGGTGAGCAGGTCGCCCTCTTTGATCTCGCGACCGCCGCAGCGCATGATCTTCGCCTTGGCGTCGATCGACAGCGTGCCGGCGCCGGATACGCAGGGGCGTCCCATGCCGCGCGCCACCACTGCTGCGTGCGACGTCATCCCGCCGCGGGCGGTCAGGATACCCTTTGCCGCATGCATGCCGTGGATATCCTCGGGCGACGTCTCGGTGCGGACGAGGATGACCGCGACGTTGTCGGCGGCCTTCTTCTCGGCGGTGTCGGCGTCGAACACGACGGTGCCGCTGGCCGCACCCGGCGATGCCGGCAGGCCCTTGGTCAGCACGTCGCGGTGCGCGCTGGGGTCGAGCGTCGGGTGGAGCAGCTGGTCGAGCGCAGCCGGATCGACG
>Ga0247813_10001030_pt1 | contig 22249 bp, 14 predicted proteins | sample UWRJL169409C1_FD_180719 | JGI IMG/M metagenome (GOLD analysis project Ga0247813, IMG submission 180719) | Plant litter microbial communities from Arlington Agricultural Research Station in Wisconsin, United States - UWRJ-L169-409C-1 | ecosystem: Environmental > Terrestrial > Plant litter >...
CTGACTAAAGAAGATGGTGCATTACCGGCCATGGCCAAACCTATAAAACTCTTCGCAGGCGCACCTTTAGGCAGCGGTAGTCAATGGGTATCATGGATCCACCTGAAAGACATTACAAAAATTTATATCCATGCCGTAGAACATAAAGAAATGCATGGCGCCTATAATGCCTGCGCTCCTTTTCCTGTCACTAATAAAACCTTAACCAAAGCTATTGCTAAAAAACTGCATCGTCCCGTCTGGCCCTTCAGCGTACCAGAAAAGGTGTTGAAAATGATTCTGGGAGAAATGAGTGCTATTGTGCTGAACAGTAATAATGTTTCTGCCCAAAAATTGCTAAGCACAGGTTTTATTTTCAATTATACTACTCTTGAAGAAGCTTTAATCGATATTTACCGTTAAATGAATACAGAAATAAACATCTGCTGGTTGCGCCGTGACCTGCGACTGGAAGACAACGCAGCTTTATATCATGCTTTAAAATGCGACCATCCCGTCCTACTCCTTTTCATATTTGATAAAAATATACTGGAAGATCTCAATGATAAAAACGATGCCCGGGTAACTTTTATCTTCCAGACATTACAGCAGATTAATGCTGAGTTGCAAAAAAAAGGTTCAGCATTGCTCATAAAATATGGCACACCAGAGCAGGTGTGGTCTGAAGTACTAAATACATATAAGGTTAAAGGCGTGTTTACGAATCATGACTATGAACCCTATGCTATAGAGCGGGATGATACTCTTGCAGAATTCCTGCGTTCCGAATCCATTCCCTTTCATACCTATAAAGATCAGGTTATATTTGAGAAAACTGAGATCGTTAAGGCAGACGGCAAACCCTACACGGTTTTCACCCCCTACTTCAGACAGTGGAAAAACAAATTGAACGATTTTTATACGAAGGCATACCCCGTAGAGAAATATATCAAAAATCTGCTACAGCTATCCCCTTTACCGTTCCCCACTATAAAGGAGCTTGGATTTCAAGCCTCAGAGCAGCACTTCCCAAGTATCAGCTTTGAACACAAACTAGCAGCTTATGAAGAAAGAAGGGATTATCCCTACGATGACGCCACTACGCATCTGGGTTTACATCTAAGATTCGGAACCGTAAGTATCAGGGACGCGGCAGCAACTGCAATAGATGCTAAAGCAGAAAAATGGCTATCAGAATTAGCATGGAGAGATTTTTACATGATGATATTATGGCATTTTCCACAAATCACTACACAGTCTTTTAAACCTGCATATGATAACATCAAGTGGCATAACAACCCCGAAGATTTCGAAGCATGGAAAAATGGAAAAACTGGTTATCCTATTGTAGATGCCGGCATGAATCAGCTGAACAAGACAGGGTATATGCATAACCGTGTAAGGATGATTGTAGGCAGTTTTCTCACCAAACACCTGCTGATAGACTGGCGATGGGGAGAAGCATATTTTGCAGAGAAGTTATTAGACTATGAAATGGCCAGCAACATTGGGGGCTGGCAGTGGGCCTGTGGTTGTGGTAACGATGCCGCTCCCTATTTCAGAGTATTTAATCCGGAATTACAGGCAAAACGCTTTGATCCGGATAACAAATACATTTATCAATGGGCTCCGGAATATAAACAGCAAAAACATACCCTGCCCATTGTGGATCACGCTTTTGCCAGGGAAAGAATTCTGAAGGTTTTCAAAGAAGCCTTAAAATAAAGAAAGAGCCGAAATTCCGGCTCTTTCTTTATTTTGTTATTGTAGAATTAGTTCGTTCGGGCTGTGATTTCAATATCAAAATCCAATATAGAGTTTGGAGAAATAGTCCCGCTTCCGGTTGTTTTATAACCTAAGCCAGATGGGATCAGCATCCTCATTTTACCACCAACGCCAATTTTTCCAGGTATAGTTTTAGTCCATCCATCAATCACTGAACCCGGAGATAAACTGAAACTTACATCTGTATTTGAATCAAATACCGTCCCGTCAATCAGCCTGCCAGTATAAGTTGTAGTAATAGTAGAGAAATTAGTCGTACTATCAGGTCTTGTTCCCGCAGCAGACACACTATAATACACGCCGGAACCGTCTCTTGTCATTCCCGTTAAACCTTTGTCAGTAATAAACTTTTGAATCAGACGCTCATCTAAAGCTGTCTGATTTTTATCTGCATAAGTAGTGATCACCAGATCAATATTCTCATTAGATGGAATATCACCCGATCCATTTTTCCCAAATGCTAAATAAGAAGGAAGAAAAATTCTTACAGCATCCCCTCGTTTCATCTTGGTCAGAACGGTTCTGATCGCCGGGATAGTTAAAGTCGTAGTAAATTTCTCCGTATAACCCACTAATGTTCCTAAATTGGCTACTGATGAAGTCGTCAGGTAAGTTGTTCCATTTGCCAAAGATTTAACTACTCCATTATACAGTACTGAATCGGTCAGCTTATATTTAGTAGTATCCGTATTTGTACCGGGAATAATCTGATAGTAGAAACCTGTCTTATTAGGATCTTCTTGAGCATCAATTTTATTTGCAGTAATGTAATCCTTTATTTTTTGTGCATCTACACTCTGAATAGATTCATATTCCTTTTTACATGAACCAAAGAGAATAGTTAAGCCAATCAAGGCAAAAGTGTATCGTGATAAGTGTTTTAGCATTATTTAATTTGTTGTAACGGGTGTTTTAATGACTGGTGTTTTTGATTTATATAATCTGATATCGAAGTCCAGTACCGTATTAGGAGGTACATAACTTTTACTTGGTGTTGTTATCGTAGTTGTGGTCGTACCGGTAGTTGTAGTTGTTGTTTTCTCAGGTGTACCAACTTCATAATTACCGTAAGCCAATGCCGAAGGAACGAATAACCTGATGCGTCCCTTAGGTGCAACCAGTGGAATACCTTCAATCCACGCTGCAATAGCTGTATTGAGAATAAACTTAGTAGTTAAATTTGTAGCTGTATCGGTTAGCGTTCTTGAAGAATCAAATACAGCTCTGCTCTTTAACATTCGACCCACATAATGGATAAAAACAGTATCTGTCGTCGGAATACTCTTTTCACCAACAGTATCTTTCAAAATCTGGTAATACAATCCACTAGAAGTTTTCGTCGCCTTTATCTGCGCCGAATCCAGGAATTTTACGATGATATCGTCATCAATAGCTCGCTGTGCATCCGCATCAAACGGAGGATCGGATTTGCATGCTGCAAAAAAACATGCCAACGCGAAAACCACATAGAGAATCCTGAACTTCATATTGCACAAAAATAGTCTTTTATTGGGGATGGTACAATATTTAACCAATTTTAACAAATACAAAAAAACGCCCTTGTTAATCACAAGAGCGTTTCAAATATAAAAATGGAATTAGAAACAATATTTATTTGCTGCTATGAGTTTCTGAGCCACTTTCTGGCGCGCTTCTTTCACATTAAAAGCATCCATTTTAGTGAATCTCCGCAGACCAACCAGCATCATTCGCTGCTCATCTCCTTCTGCAAAAGCCCATAAGGCTTCTTTTCCTGCTTTCTGTAAAGCGTCTACTGCTTCAACAAAGTAAATACGCATCATATTCAACTGTCCTTCACAAGCTTCTTCTCCGCGCAGGCTAACTAATTTTTCTGTTCTTAACATCGCAGACTCCGCAACATATACGTAACTGGCCATATCTGCAATGTTCATCAGAATTTCCTGTTCCTTAGACAAACTTAACATCAGTTTTTGTACCGCTGCACCAGCAACCATCAATGTTGCCTTTTTCAGGTTCTGTATGATTTTCTTTTCGGCAGCAAATAGAGTATCGTCTTCCTCGCCAAATTCCGGAATAGACATTAATTCCGCCGCTACAGCTGTAGCCGGAGTCATTAAATCCAACTCTCCCTTCATCGCCCTTTTTAACATCATATCAACTGTTAATAACCTGTTGATTTCGTTAGTACCTTCAAAGATCCTGTTGATCCTTGCATCACGATAAGCCCTATCCATTGGCGCATCAGCAGAAAAGCCCATACCACCGTAAATCTGCACACCTTCATCAACTACATAATCCAGCGCTTCAGAACCCCATACTTTCAGGATGGCACATTCTACCGCAAATTGCTCGGTCGACTTCAACTTGGCTTTACTGGAATCCATACCTCCCGCAACGAGTGTTTCAAAGGCATCATCGATATTCTGTCCTGCCCTGTAATTTGCTGATTCTACAGCATAAACTTTAGTCGCCATCTCTGCAAGCTTATACCTGATTGCTCCATATTTTGAGATAGGGCGTTCAAATTGTATACGCTCGTTAGAATAATTGATAGCGGTACTGATTACACTTTTAGATGCACCAACCGCAGCTGCCGCCAGTTTAATCCTGCCTATATTTAAAATATTCACAGCGATCTTAAAACCATTCTGACGCTCAGAAAGCATATTTTCAACAGGTACTTTACAGTCGTTGAAAAACACCTGTCTGGTAGAAGATCCTTTGATACCCATTTTATGCTCTTCAGGGTTCATTGTTATTCCACCAAATTCACGTTCCACAATAAAAGCAGTCAGGTTTTTATCATCCTCAATTTTTGCAAACACGATAAAGATATCTGCAAAACCACCATTGGTAATCCACATCTTTTGTCCGTTGATCACATAATGCTGTCCGTCGTCTGATAATTTAGCCTTCGTTTTACCAGAGTTAGCATCAGACCCCGAGTTAGGTTCTGTCAGGCAGTAGGCTGCTTTCCATTCACCGGTTCCCAGTTTGGGTATGTATTTTGCTTTTTGCTCTTCATTTCCATAATACAGAATAGGCAAAGTTCCAATCCCCGTATGGGCCGACAATGCGACAGCAAATGAGTGTCCTGCACCAATTACATCCGCAACCAGCATCGAAGTATTGAAGTTCTTCCCAAAACCACCATACTCTTCAGGAATAGATACACCAAGAATTCCGAGTTCACCCGCTTTTGACATGAGCGACTGCATCAACCCTTCCTCTTGTTTATCAATACGCTCCAGGTTCGGATACACTTCTGCCGCAAGAAAATCGCGACATGTCTGTGCAATCATCTGTTGCTCTTCATCAAATTCTTCAGGAATAAAGACATCCTGGTAAGTGGTCTCTTCTATTAAGAACGCGCCACCTTTTACAATTTTTTCGCCTTGTTTTTCCATTTTATTAAAGCATTTCAAATATTCCTGCAGCACCTTGTCCGCTGCCAACACACATTGTTACCATTCCGTATTTACCTTCTCTGCGTTTCAGCTCATTAAACAACTGCACCGTCAGTTTTCCTCCGGTACATCCAAGCGGATGTCCAAGAGCGATAGCACCACCATTTACGTTCAGCTTTGATGTATCCAACCCCAGCGTACGGATAATGGCCAAAGATTGCGAAGCAAAAGCTTCATTCAGCTCAATCAGATCCATCTGCTCTAAAGTCAGACCCGCTTTTTTTAAAGCTAAAGGAATAGCATCTATCGGTCCTATTCCCATGATTCTTGGAGGTACGCCAACTACGCCATAACTCACCAGTCGCGCGATAGGCTCTACGCCCAACTCCTTCAATTTACTCTCCGAAACAACCAGCACAAATGCTGCGCCGTCTGATGTTTGCGAAGAGTTACCTGCTGTCACACTTCCATCCGCAGCAAAGACAGGTTTCAACCTAGCCAGCTTGTCCAGACTTGTATCTGCACGCGGCCCTTCATCCGTATCCACCACATAAGTCCGTGTTTTCTTCTTCATCTCAGCGTCCAGATAATTTTCTGTAACCGTGATCGATGCTACGCCAGCTTTCAGGTGACCATTTTTTATCGCTTCCACTGCTTTTAAATGTGAGTGATAAGCAAATTCGTCCTGATCTTCCCTGTTTACCTTATATTCATTAGCCACTGCCTCCGCAGTAAGTCCCATTCCCCAATACCAATCTGGGTTACTTTTTGCTACTGCCGCATTTGGTACTACTTTCCAGCCGCCAAAAGGCATTCCGGACATGACCTCTACTCCTCCGGCAATGATACAATCTGCCATCCCGCTTTTAATTTTAGCTACGGCAGTCGCTATTGTATCCAGTCCTGATGCGCAATATCTGTTTACAGTAACTCCCGGAACCTTATCAGTATCCAGTCCCATCAGCGAAATCATACGGCCAATATTTAAACCCTGTTCAGCTTCCGGCGTAGCGTTACCTACAATTACATCATCTATTTGTTCTTTATCCAGATTAGGCACTGAGGCCACCAGCTGTCTGATAACTTCCGCCGCCAGATCATCGGCCCTGGTAAAACGAAAAACTCCGCGTGGGGCTTTGCCCACTGCTGTACGTAATCCTGCTATGATATATGCTTCTTGCATGTTCTGTTATATTTTATTAAACCCTTTAATTAGTTGCGCAGTGGCTTGCCTTTAGTTACGATACTCTGAATACGTTCCAGCGTTTTTCTTTCGCCACATAATGACAAAAATGCTTCGCGCTCCAGATCCAGCAAATATTGCTCTGTCACTTCCGTAGGCGAAGACAAATCTCCCCCACACATCACCCAGCCCAGTTTTTCAGAGATTTTCTTGTCATGTTCTGAAATATAATGTCCTGAATACATCGTATTGGCACCTGCATAAACTATTCCCAGTCCCTGTTTGCCCAGCACCCTGATATCTTTTCTGCGTACAGGCTGTGTATAACCCGCATCTGCCAGTTCAATTGCTTTAGCTTTTGCATCAGCAATGAGGCGACTCCTGTTCATACTGATCGAATATTTATCCTTTTGCAGATAACCCAGTTCAAAAGCTTCCACTGCCGAGGTGGATACTTTAGCCATACCGATAGTCAGGAACCGGTCTTTCAGCACGTTCTGTACAATCTGATCTTCATTGTATTCATCAGAAGCCCGCAAAGCGAATTCCTTCGTACCACCACCGCCAGGAATTACACCAACACCAAACTCAACCAGTCCCATATAAGTCTCTGCATTCACCTGCACATGGTCGGCATGCAAACTAAATTCACAACCCCCACCCAATGCCAGATTGTGCGGCGCAACAACTACAGGTATAGAAGAATACCTGATCCGCATTGATGTGTTCTGGAACAAACGGATCGCCATATTCAGCTCATCCCATTCCTGCTCTACCGCCATCATGAAGATCATACCCACATTCGCTCCCGCAGAGAAATTGGCGCCGTCGTTACCTATCACTACCCCTCTGTAATCTTTTTCGGCCATATCGATAGCCTTATTGATGGCCTGCAAAGTATCACCACCAATGGTATTCATTTTAGAATGGAATTCAACATTCAATATCCCATCGCCTAAATCAATAATGGAAGCTCCTGAATTTTTCCAGATCGTTTTATTGCCCCTGATATTATCCAGAATAATAAACTCTTCTGCACCCGGGAGCGACTTATAACTTTTAGAAGGAATATCATAATATTTTTTAATACCATCCTCTACCTTGTAAAATGAAGTATGCCCGGCATCCAGCATTTCATGAACCCAGGCCGCAGCCTCATTTCCATGTGCTTTCATCCCTTCAAGTGATGCCGCAACACCTACCGCATCCCAAACTTCAAAGGGACTCAGATCCCATCCAAAACCTGCACGCATCGCGTCATCAATCCTGTATAACTCATCTGAAATTTCCGGAATCCTGTCAGACACATATTCAAATAATCCAAAAAAAGAATGTCTGAAAACTTCTCCTGCCTTATCCTTACCAGCAGCAAACACCTTCATACGGTCTTTCACATTTTCAATGGGTTTAGTGAGCTCCAGGGTGGCCGACTTTACCTTTTGCTGAGGCCGGTATTCCAGTGTTTTCAGATCCAATGCCAGGATCTCAGTTTTACCGTCAGCAGTTTTCATTTTTTTATAGAAACCCTGTTTCGTTTTGTCGCCCAACCATTTATTCTCTTCCATTTTAACTACGTAATCCGGAAGTTTAAACAGCTCATGCGCTTTATCATCAGGACAGTTATCATATAAACCTTTAGCTACCTTAATCATGGTATCCAGCCCAACCACATCAGAAGTACGGAAAGTCGCAGATTTTGGTCGCCCTAAAGCCGGCCCGGTATATTTATCCACTTCTTCAACCGTCAGATCCAGTTTTTCTACCAGGTGCAATAAAGCCATAATCGCATATACACCTACCCTGTTTGCAATAAACGCAGGAGTATCCTTACATAAAACCGTAGTCTTACCTAAAAACTTATCCCCATAGTGCATCAGGAAATCTACCAGTTCTGGTTTGGTATGTGGTGTAGGAATAATCTCCAGCAGGCGCAGATAACGCGGTGGATTAAAAAAGTGTGTTCCACAGAAATTCGCTTTAAAATCATCACTTCTGCCTTCTGCCATCAGGTGGATAGGAATCCCAGAAGTATTGGAAGTAATCAGTGTACCAGGTTTACGGTATTGCTCTACCTGCTCAAATACCTTTTTCTTGATATCAAGATTTTCCACTACAACCTCAATAATCCAGTCGTACGCACCAATTTTAGACATATCATCCTCAAAATTGCCCGTAGTAATTTTACTGATAGCCTTTTTGGTGTATACAGGTGATGGATTTGTTTTAATTGCATTCTGCAATGCGGCATTCACCACCCGGTTCCTGACCGCCGGATGATCTAAAGCCAATCCTTTTGCCTCCTCTTCAGGCAGTAGTTCTTTCGGCGCAATATCTAACAATAAGACTTCTACACCAATATTCGCAAAGTGACAAGCAATTCGTGAGCCCATAATACCTGAGCCCAGTACTGCTACTTTATTTATCTTTTTGTTCATCTTTCTCTGTAGTTACTGTATATGCTAACGTGAGTTTATTTAACTTTTGTAATCCGTTGATCAGGTTGTTCTTTTCCTGAACCGATAAATTCTGATTCAGGTATTCGTTAAAAGAGCGTACCACATCTTTGGCCATATGTCTTTTCTCTTTCCCAAAATCGGTCAGGTAAACTTTTACCGAACGTTTATCACCCGAAGAAGTTTCTCGGTATATTAAGCCCGACTCTTCCATATTATTCAGCATCCGCGATAAGCTGGTTGCCTTTACACCCAATAGACCTGCAAGCTGTGAAACAGCCGTACCATCCTGATCAATATTGATCAGCATATACCCTATTGCCTGGGTAATTCCAAACCCCGAAGCAATCTGGTTATAGGTGTTTGAAACGTTCTGCCAAACCACCTTTAATAAATAATCTATTGTCTCTTGTTGCTTCATTAATTACTATGCTTGCATAACAAAGCTATATAATAAAATCCTAGTATCCAAGCGATAAATTAAAAAAAGAACATAAAAAAAAGCTGCCAGGAAAATCCTGGCAGCTCTGTTTTCAGAGGGTATATCTGACTAGTATAATGTAAATTCTACTCTTCTGTTTTTCTGACGTCCTGCAGCAGTTTTGTTAGTTGCAATAGGTTGGTTTTTACCATAACCAGTTGCTTCAACTCTTGATGCATTCACACCTTTATCAACAAGATATGTTTTGATAGATTCAGCTCTGTCTTTAGACAATCTCATGTTTAAATCAGCAGAACCTGTATTATCAGTATGTCCCGCAAGTTTAAGGCTGAAGTTTTTAGTGACAAGCAGATTAGCAACACGATCCAGCGTAGGGAAAGATTTAGGTCTGATTGTAGATTTACCTAAATCAAATTCTAAGTTCTTGATTGCATCAGCAACAATACGACGATCAGATTCAGTGATAATTACTTTTTCGTTCACTACTGGCGCAGGAACTTTAAGCGGACATCCGGCTCCATCTACTACCACACCTGAAGGTGTACCAGGACATTTATCCAATTTATCTGCAACACCATCACCATCAGTATCTTTTAATAAGTCGCTCATTTCAGTTCTCAATTTAGCATTTTCAGCTTTCTGAGCATCTAAATCACTTTTCAATGAAGAAGCCAATTGTTTAGCCTGTAATGCTTCATCATAAGTAGCAGCTACAGGATTATGGAATGCCAGTTGTTTTCCTTTGCCTAAAGCAAATTCTAAACCTGCGTGAGCATAATTGAATTTATCACTATTGTTGTTGCGGTATGTACCATCAAGGTTATCACCATCAACAAAATAAATAGACCATCCTAAATCAAAATTAACTTTATCAGAGATTTTGAATTTAGCACCAAGACCTACAGGAATAATTAGTTCACTGATCATTTTATCATCAGCAGTATAATTAGCCAAATTAGCATCAGTACTACCAACTTTAGGCTTGTAGCCCGCTAAACCAGCACCAGCAGATGCATATAACTGTACATTATCCTGTTTTCTGAACATGCTGATATTAAACAAATTCACCTGCGCATTTAAACTACCTGCATAACTCAGGTCAGTTTCAAAAGCTCCTGCTCCGCCAGCTACTGTAGAACCGCTCTCATATGGCTCTGAATTATCACCTTTCAATTTACCCCTGATACCATCTAATCTTAAAGAGAAGTAAGGTGTAAGTTGTTTTTTGATGTAAATTCCGTATCCTAAACCGCTTTTCCAGTTTGAAAAGTCATTTTTTCCACCCAACGGTGAAATAGGACTAAGCACACCAGCATTAACGCCGATAGACCAGGTACTGAAAGAAGTTGAAGCTGGTGGTGTTACTGGTGCCTGAGCTTGCGCTGCTCCACCAATAAATAGAGCTGCCAAAGCTACTGGCAAGCATTTGAATAATTGTTGTTTCATAATATGAGCTTAATGTAAATTCTACTGGTAATTTTTTTTATACCTAAGCAATTTCTATACCAAGTTGTAATGCATGTATAAACACAGATTAAGCATCAGTTAACAAACAAAATGTATATATATTGATCCAAGAAAGCGTTCATAATTATATACAATGATACACATGAGGACACAAAAAAGCCTGACCATTTTTGATCAGGCAAGGTGATTCAGAAATTACTATTGTTGCTCAGATTTATAATCTTCCGCGTCCTTATAAATTTTTTCAATCCTGTCATTATTCTTTTCGAGAATAACCTTACGCTTCAAACTCAATTTTGGTGTAAGCTCTCCCCCATCAATACTCCACTCTTTTGATAGCAATGCAAAACGCTTTACCTGCTCCCACTTTCCGAAATCTACAGAGCCATGTTCAATCTCCTGGTTAAACTTCTCTAAAACCTGCTTGTCACAGATTATTTCTTCATTAGAAGAATAAGTGATCCCTTTTTTAGCACACCAGCTCTTTAAAGCCTCAAAATTGGGTACGATTAAAGCAGCTGGAAACTTCCTGTTTTCACCTAGTACCATAATCTGTTCAATTAAGGGCGACTCCTTATATTTATTCTCCAGCATTTGCGGCGCTACATATTTTCCACCAGCGGTTTTAAAAATCTCCTTTTTCCTGTCCGTTATCTTCAGGAATTTACCCTCTATTAACTCACCGATATCTCCGGTATGAAACCATCCATCCGCATCGATCGTTTCAGCAGTGAGATCATCACGGTCATAATAACCTTTCATCACATTATGCCCTCTGGTGAGCACCTCACCATCAGCAGCAATTTTAACTTCCACTCCGTCAATCGCCGGTCCTACTGTACCAAACATGGTATTCTCGAAATGATTCACTGTAATTACAGGTGAAGTCTCAGTTAAACCATAACCTTCAAAAACAGGCATTCCAGCCGCCCAGAAGATTCTGGCCAGACGTGGATTTAATGCTGCACCGCCAGATACAATCACAATGATCTCACCACCTAATGCCTCTTTCCATTTTTTGAATACCAGTTTCCTGGCAATACTTAATTTAACATTATATAACCAGCTGTTATTAATCTCATACTTTTCTGCAAGGGCTACTGACCAGAAAAAGATTCCTCTCTTAACACCAGTTAAGGCTTTCCCTTTCTCCATGATCTTGTCATACACCTTTTCCAATAACCTTGGAACGGTAGAAAAACCATTTGGCTTCACAAACTGGATATCTGCGACAATCGTCTCCATGCTCTCCGCATAATACAAAGATGCATCGGTGTACATATAGAGATAAGTAATCATTCTTTCAAAAATATGAGACAATGGCAAAAAGCTCAGTACCTTCTTCACATCATGAGGAAAAATCACTGCCGAGTTCTTAAAATTTTGCACCAGGTTATTGTGCGTCAGCATCACTCCTTTAGGCGTACCAGTTGTGCCAGATGTATAAATCAACGTCAATACATCCTCTGGCATAACCGCCGCGCGGTACGTTTCCAGATCAGTGGCTGTATCCTTTGCACCAGCATCAACGAGACTCATCCAATGCTCAGCTCCACTCACTTCATTAAATGTATATATTTTAATAGCTGAATTCACCACTGCACACACCGCTTTCACTTTTTCATAGAGCTTAGCATCAGCAACAAATACAATGCTGATGCCTGCATTTTCTATAATGAATTTAATATCATGCTCTGCCAGTGTTGGATATAACGGCACCTGAAAACCGCCAAACTGTGTGATAGCAAAATCTGTAATGTTCCATTCTGGTCTGTTATGAGACATCACCGCTATTTTGGATCCCTTTGCCATCCCCAGACCAATCAAACCCTTACTGAGGTTATCTACCGTATCAGAAAATTGCTGTGTACTGTACTTAATCCACGTTCCGTTGTTCTTGCCGCTAATAAATTCTTCCTTTGGAAATTTATCTAAGTTGTATTTGAGCAGATCAAATACTCTGGTTACAGTTACGGACATATATGATTGATTTTATTTGGTTATATATTTATATTAACAACAAATTGACCTGAGATGTGTTGCTTCCCAAAGCTAACAAATTAAATTTTTGTAATGAAACCAATTTAAGGCTGATTACATGAGGTCTGATGCTATTTTGATTACCAATTTAAATTGAATCATCGTTTGACTGTATAGGCACCTTCGGAAGGGTTATGGATAGTGAGACGAGCATAGGACGATGGTTTGTAACAGCGTGGTGCAGTCGGTCTGAATACGACGCAACTCCGTCAAATTTTGACTAGTTAAATCACACGGAGTTACACCTCAGCTAAAACGCAGCTGAGGTGGTGTCATTAAAAAGCGTCCTACTATCAATCCCAATTCTATCAAGATTCAACCTGATCTGCAGTCAGATTCGTTCGAACCTGGTCAAATTCAGTCATGCATGGTATACAGCTTTTTTATACCGCACATTTGCGATAAATTGCAGCAATGAAAAAACATTAGCACAAAACATGAATGATTACTGTAGGTGGTCTACATACGGCATAGTAATTGCTGAGTGGTTTTCATATTAAAAATTTTAAAATAATCATATGAAAAAAGGATTTACTATTCTTTGCTTAACAGTTATTGCAACACTTGCAATACAGTTTTCTTCAAAAGCTCAGGGCTATGACAATGCGATCGGTGGTCGTTTCGGCGCTGCTAACGGTGTAACTTTCAAAACTACACTTGGGGGTAATAAAATGATAGACATCATTGCAAACTTCAGGTCTAATGACAACTATAAATATTTCAGAGTAACAGGTTTATATGAAATTTACAACCCAATTGATGGTGCACAAGGCTTAAACTGGTACTATGGTATTGGTGGTAGTATTGGTTCCGTAAAAGAAAGGTACTTCAACCGCTCAAGCGACTTATACCTGTCTGCTGACGGTGTTTTAGGTTTGGATTATAAATTTGCTGATGCACCAATCAATATTTCATTAGATTGGAAGCCAGCTATCCAATTAACTCCTGATACAAATTTTGATGCTTCAGGCGTAGGATTGTCGTTACGTTTCACTTTCTAGTCACTATTATAAATAGCAAAGGGCTGATCCCCATATGGAGATCAGCCCTTTTTGCTATTTGACTGGAACCTAAAGATACTATATCCCCATCCACTTCTTCATCACCTGACGCTGCACATCGCTCACGCTTGCTGCCATAGAAGGCGCTAACATTACATTTGGTGTTACTTTAAGCTTTACATTGATATCCTGCTCTACACCGTCTCTTTTCACTTTAAACCTGAGCACATCACCCACTTTTTTACCGGTTACTACTGCCATACGTTCAACTGCTCCATCTGGCGTAATTCCATCCACACTGATCACCTGATCATTTACATTCAAACCATCTGTCCATGCAGCAGAATTACGGGAAACAGCGGCAATATTAATCAGCCCTTCTGTTCTTCTGGTAGAGATGCCCAGATAAGGCACATTTTTACCTTCATTAGCATCTTTAACATCAATACCGATATAACCAAGATACTTCGCATATTCGATAGGATATGTACCTGTTACATATTTAGCGTAAAAATCTGTAAAGCTAATGCCACTCACCACCTCTACTCTTGCCTTAAACTCAGCATCAGTATATCCTTTGCCGGTAGTTTTACACTGCTCATACATCGCTTTCATTACATCATCCAGGCTATGCATACCTTTTGTTGCATTTGCAATCTCCAGGTCCATCAGCATCCCAACAATCTCGCCTTTACTGTAATAAGAAATAGAAGAGTTATTTGAATTTTCATTAGGTCTGTAATATTTGATCCAGGCATCAAAACTTGCATCAGCAGCAGATTGTACAGCAGCACCTGGTGTATTGATTACGCCAGACATTGCACCGATCATCGTGTTGATAAAGTTATCCGGACTTAAAAATCCCGCACGCAACATCATCTTATTTTCATAATACGCGGTAAAACCTTCAGCTATCCATAAATCAGTAGTATAATTTTCATTATCATAATCAAATGGACCTAAAGCTACCGGGCGTAATCTTTTTACATTCCATAAGTGATGATATTCATGCGCAACAAGGCTTAAAAACCCATTGTAACCTTCTGGTGTATTGTAATCGTCTTTTGTTGCACCCAATACAGTAGAATTTAAATGCTCCAGACCACCACCACCCCGGGAGGTATTATGTACAATGAAAGTATAGTTAGTGTTTGGATTCTCTCCATAAATAGCGGTAATCTGTGTAACAACTTTCGCCATATCTACTTTTAAGCGCTCTTTGTCATAATTACCTCCACCATACATAGCCACTTCATGTTTTACACCCGCAGCCATAAAGTCGAACACTTCCTGATTGCCCACTTCAATAGGGCTGTCGAAAAGGATATCATAGTTTGGAGCTGTGTAAGTGAATGCAGCACCAGCCACCGGCTTCATACCTGTAGATACTTTACTCCATCCTTTGAAAGGTACAATCTTTACAGTACTGGGTGAAGAGATCATTTTATCAGGATAGATAAAAATACCTGTAGGTGATAAAAATGCATGAGTAGCATCTACAAAAGAAGTGCGAACCGACAATTCGAATGCATAAACTCTATAATTAACTTTAAACGACTTAGCGTTGGCAGTATAAATTCTCCAGGTATTCTTTTTAATTTTCTCCACCTTCAGGGATTTATTTCCAGCATTGGCCGTGAAACCTTCTACATTTTTAGCAAACTCACGTACCAGATATGATCCTGGCGCCCATACCGGCATTTTTACATCCACATAATCTTTTGGTAAACCTGAAATAGCCATCTCCACTTCGGCATAATGAGCTTGCGGCTCTTTAAAGCTTACTTCATAACCAATCTTCATTTGTGCACTAGCGACAAGGCCGTGCGACAATAAAAGGAGTATTCCCAGAACAATTTTCTTCATCATCATATTATATAATTGCAGCAAATTTAAAACTAATCTCTTTCCATGCCTGTTAAAATAAAAATTCAGCTGTAACATACTTAATACAAGCATCTCCGCACGGTTTATTTAAATATTTTTGTATACTAATAGAGCACAACAACCAAATTATATGTACCCGGAAGAATTGGAATAACTATTTTAATCCTCCAGGACCCCATTAACATAAAAAAAATACACACCTGGATGAACCCAACATGACTAAAATACCATTTTAATCATCAAAGGCTCCATCAAACAATAAAAACCAATCAAAAACTAGATGAAACTGAAATACGTTATTTACACACTTATCTTTCTTGGAATTGCTTATTTGATCTACTACAGGATCTCTGCTAACAAAAAAGCCGAAGGAGGAGGTGCAGACCGGGGTGCTAAAGGCGGAAAACAACAAAGTTTTGCTGTGGATGGAATTATAGTTAAACCAGCTTCATTTATCAATAAACTGGAAGTTACAGGAACAATAGAAGCAAACGAATCTGTCGCCTTACAGAGTGAAGTTTCAGGATTGGTAACCGGCATCTATTTTAAAGAGGGTACAAATGTTGCAAAAGGCAGCTTGCTGATAAAAATTAATGACCGTGATATCAAGGCACAGTTGCAGGAAGCACTCACTAAACAAACCTTGTCTGCTACAAATGAAGACCGTGCTAAACAGCTTCTGCAAAAAGGAGCAATCAGCCAGTCTGAATATGACACCTCTCTGGCCGATCTGAAATCCCTGCAGGCACAAGCACAACTGATCAGGGCACAGCTGGCAAAAACTTCTATTCTTGCACCATTTAGTGGAAAAGTAGGCCTGCGCTCCATCTCTTCGGGAGTATATATCACTCCTTCTACCGTGATTGCAAATCTTGTAAGCACAAATCCGGTAAAGATTAACTTCTCTGTACCTGAAAAATATATGGGACAGATCAAATTAAATTCTACAATCACCTTCCGTACAGATGGCTCGAGCCATATTTATTCAGGTAAAGTATTTGCAATAGAGCCGGGTATTAATGCGCAAACGCGAACTCTGCAAATTAAAGCACTAGCGCAAAACAGTAACAATGAGCTATTACCAGGATCGTTCGCAAAGATATCCCTTGCACTGAGTGCGGTTGATGATGCAATTATGGTACCAAATGAAGCGGTAATTCCTGTACTTAAAGGCAAGACGGTATTTATTAGTAAAAATGGCAAGGCAAAACAGGTAGATGTACAATCAGGAACGCGTACAGAAGAAAATATCGTGATTACAACCGGATTAAATATTGGCGATACGGTGCTGACTACAGGAGCACTTTCGCTGAAAGATGATGCACCTGTAAAGGTTAACATAGTTAAAAACTAACTACGCGAAATGAGTATATCAACCACGAGTATAAAAAGACCCGTTTTAGCGATTGTAATGAACCTGATGATCCTGCTTTTTGGGGTAATTGGGTATAATTTTCTTGGCGTCCGGGAATTTCCTAATATTGACCCGACAGTAGTATCGGTAAGAACATCCTATCCCGGAGCGAATTCTGATATTATTGAATCGCAGATTACAGAAGTTTTAGAAAAATCTATAAATGGGATCGACGGAATCAGGAATATTTCTTCTTCGAGCAATAACGGAAGCAGCAATATTACGGTAGAGTTCAACCTTGATAAAAATATTGAAGAGGCAGCAAATGATGTTAGGGATAAGGTTTCCCAGGCAGCCAGAAGTTTACCGAAAGACATTGACGGAAACCCGGTAGTGAGTAAGGCAGATGCAAACTCTGACCCGATTATTACGATGACGATTCAGAGTGATAAGCGTAACCAACTGGAGTTGAGTGACTATGCAGAAAATGTAATTGCAGAAAGAATCCAAACAATTCCGGGAGTAAGTGGCGTACAGATCCAGGGACAGAAAAGATACGCTATGCGCATCCGGATAGACCCGAATAAACTTGCCGCTTATGGCATGACTTCTCAGGATATTGTTACGGCATTGGACAGGGAAAATGTAGAGTTGCCATCGGGTAAGATCACGGGGCAAAGTACAGAGTTAATTGTCAAAACACTGGGTAAACTGACGGATGAATCCCAGTTCAACAACCTGATTCTTAGAAATGACAGCAACAATGTGATCAAGCTGAAAGATATTGGCTATGCTGAATTAGGACCTGAAAATGAAGAAACTATACTCAGGGAATCAGGCCGTCCCATGGTTGCAGTGGCCCTTATTCCACAGCCAGGTGCTAATTACCTGGATATTTCTAAAGAGTTTGACAAAAGGTTTGCACAGCTGGAGAATGATATTCCAAAAGATATTAAACTGAACGTATCACTTGATAATACAAAATTTATTAAGAGCTCGGTGACCGAAGTCGCGGAAACTATTATTTTATCTCTGGTACTGGTAATCCTCATTATCTACCTTTTCTTCAGGGATTGGGCCATTGCTTTCCGACCATTAATTGATATACCTGTATCACTGGTATTTACATTCTTCATCATGTATATTTTTGGATTTTCCATAAATGTACTGAGTCTGCTGGCTATCGTACTGGCAACAGGACTGGTGGTGGATGATGGTATTGTGGTGACGGAGAATATCTTTAAGAAAGTAGAAGAAGGACTTTCTCCATTTGAGGCCGCTATTAAAGGAGCAAATGAGATCTTCTTTGCGGTGGTTTCCATCTCGGTTACACTGGCAGCGGTATTCTTACCGGTTGTGTTCATGCAGGGTTTTGTAGGTCGCCTGTTCAGGGAATTTGGGATCGTTATTGGTGCTGCGGTGCTGATTTCGGCATTTGTATCCCTGACGTTAACACCGATGTTAAATGCCTACCTGATGAAAAAAACAGGGCACAAGAAATCAAGGTTCTATGAAATGACGGAACCTTATTTTGTAAAACTGAATGACAATTACGCAGATAACCTGAATAAGTTCCTGAATAAAAAATGGTTGGTTATTCCGATTATGCTGGCCTGTGTTGGTGTTATAGTGCTATTCTGGAAATTGCTTCCTAAAGAGACAGCTCCCTATGATGACAGAAGTGCGATTAACATGAATGTAACTACGCCAGAAGGCTCTTCTTTTGCTTATACGGATAAGTTTATCATGAAGGTTGCAAAAATGATTGAGGATTCTGTACCTGAGAAAAAAGTGAACATCACAATCACCTCTCCGGGCTTTGGCGGTTCAGGTTCTACAAATAGTGGTTTTATCAGAATGGGACTTGTTGATCCGGATGAACGCACACGCACACAAGCCGAAATAGCAGCAATGCTGACACGCATCACTAAAAAATATTCGGAAGGAAAGGTTCTGGTTACGCAGCAGCCTACAATATCTGTTGGTCGCAGGGGCGGCCTGCCGGTAAGTTACATTATCCAGGCACAAAATTTCGATAAACTGAGAGAGAAAGTGCCGCTGTTTATGGACGAGGTGAGTAAGGATCCTACTTTTACAGTGTCGGATGTAAACCTCAAGTTTAATAAACCGGAGATTAACCTGACTATTGACAGGGATAAGGCAAGGAACCTCGGCGTTTCTGTGGCAGATATTGCACAGACACTGCAATTGGGGTTAAGTGGTCAGCGTTTCTCTTACTTCTTTATGAACGGCAAGCAATACCAGGTAATCGGACAGTTTGACGTTGGCAACAGGAAAGACCCACTGGACCTGAGCTCTGTTTATGTGAGAAGTGATAAAGGACAGCTGATACAAATGGATAACCTCGTCACCGCAAAAGAAGAAAGTAGTCCGCCGCAATTATACAGAAACAACCGTTTTATTGCCGCCACAGTTTCTGCCGGCCTTGCACCGGGCAAAAGTATGGGTGACGGTATTGCAGCAATGGATAGGATTAGGGATAAAGTACTTGATGAAACATTCTCGACTGATCTTAGTGGAGAATCACGTGATTTCCAGGAGAGTTCTTCGAATACGCTTTTTGCATTCGGTCTGGCCATACTCCTCGTTTACCTGATCTTATGTGCACAGTTTGAGAGTTTCAAAGATCCGGCAATTATTATTCTTACAGTACCAATGGCGGTAGCCGGGGCTTTTCTTTCACTATGGCTGTTCGGACAAAGCTGGAATATTTTTAGCCAGATTGGTACAATCATGCTGATCGGTCTCGTAACTAAAAATGGGATCCTGATTGTTGAGTTTGCTAATCAGCTTAAAGAAGAAGGCAAAAGTATACACGATGCAATAAGAGAGGCTTCTGTGGCGCGTTTAAGGCCAATTTTAATGACCAGTCTCGCCATCGCTATTGGTGCCCTCCCCATCGCAATGGCATTGGGTGCAGCGGCAAAAAGCAGGATTGGTATGGGGGTCGTGATTGTGGGTGGTACCATTTTCTCACTTGTCCTCACGCTTTTTGTGATCCCGGGCATTTACTCTTACTGGTCTAAAGAACATAAAGTGAATTCAGAATTACAGGAATCTTTAAAGGCAGCGCTGGAACAGGATCAGGAACATAAACACTCAGCTAAACTAATTACAAATGAACACTAAGAACTTTTTACGCTCCTTAGCCTTCTTTTTTGCTAGCTGTACACAAATAGTAATGGCGCAGGATAGCCTGAGTTTAAGAGAAGCAATTACAATAGCATTAAAGAATAATTATGATATTAAGCTGATCAACAATGAGCTGAGTATCGCCAAAAACAACACAAATATTGGAAATGCAGGTATGTTGCCCGCCTTAACGGGATCTTACAACACAGGAGGCAGCAGGCAGAACACCATACAAAGCCCTGCAACCGGACCGGAAAGGATATCAAATGGAGTAATAAGCACAAATATGGCTTATGGAGCGGCGCTGGACTGGACTATTTTTGACGGTTTCCAGATGTTTGCAAACTATGAAAGGCTGAAAGAACTGCAGAAGCAGGGAGAAGTAAACCTGAAAGCTACCATACTAAATACTGTTTCTACAGTAATCACCGCTTATTTTGATGTGGTAAAACAACAGCAGTTATTAAGGGCGACAGATAGTGCGTTGATCATCTCGAAACTACGGGTAAAAATTGCAGACAACAAACTAGAAATCGGTCGTGGTTCTAAACTAGACGTAATTACAGCAAAAGTAGATTACAATGCTGATACAACCTTATTTTTACAACAAAAGAACTTGCTTGCAAAGTCTAAAATTACGCTGAACCAGTTGGTGGCGCGCGACCTGAATATGGATTTTATAGTGAGGGAAAGGATGTATACCAGCAATGACCTTAAACTGGCAGAGCTGGAGGTGCAAACACTGCAACTGAATCCTGATCTGCAAAATGCATTTATCAGCAAAAAAATTGCAGAGCTTACCCTTAAACAAATCAAAGGACAGCGTTATCCCGTTATTGGTTTGAACGGCGGTTACGAACATTCAAAAAGTACAAGTCCGACAGGCTTTAACCAAAAGTTCAGGGCCAACGGCCTTACTTATGGTGTTACCGCCAGTATTAATGTTTTCAATGGCTTTTTGCAAAGACAGAATGAACGAAATGCAAAAGTGCAGATCAGCTCTTCTGCATTGACACTGGAGAAAACAACGCTGGATGTTACAGCACTATTGATGGCAAACTACCAGAATTACACCACGAATCTCGACCTGCTGAAAGTGGAGAGTGGCAATCTTGACCTTGCCAGACAAAATCTCGATATTACATTTGAAAAATATAGATTAGGAAGTATCAGTCCACTGGAACTGAGAGAGGCACAACGTAACTCGATTAATGCGATTACAAGGTTTCTTGAAGCGCAGTATCAGGCTAAATTGTCAGAGATTAGCCTGAAAGAGATTAGTGGTACTTTAAATGTTCAATAAGATCATTACTTTTGATTTATGATATTAGTTGCAGATAGCGGATCTTCCAAGACAGACTGGATGGGTTATTCCCCTTCATCCGGTAAGGAAATCAGTTTTAATACAAGGGGGATTAACCCGTACTTTCTGAATGCCCAGGATATCTACAAGATCTTTTCGAAGATGAAGGAACTGGAAGATGTTGCTGCGGAGGTGAAAGAGATTTACTTCTATGGTTCCGGCTGTTCATCGCCAGACAAACATGAGGTAATTACAAATGGACTGTCACTCTTCTTCACGAATGCCTTTATAAGTGTCGAAAATGATCTGATCGGTTCTGCTTATGCTACATGCGGAGATAAAAAAGGAATAACCTGTATTTTAGGTACCGGCTCCAATGTTTCTTATTTTGATGGTACTGCGGTACATGAAAGTAATTATGGGTTAGGTTATATTCTTGGCGATGAGGGCTCCGGTACTTTTTTTGGCAGAAAGATGATTACGTCTTATCTGTATCATCAGATGCCGGCGGAATTGAGCGTATTATTTGAACAGGAATTTAAAGCAGATAAGGAAACGGTAATTACCAATGTTTATCAGAAACCATTTCCTAACAATTACCTCGCGGCCTTTAGTCGTTTTATGTATCCGCATAAGGCACATCCTTTTATTATAAAGGTACTTACTGACGGGTTTCAGGAGTTTATCGACACGAATATCAAGGACTTTAAAGCATATAAAGACATAGAGTGCCATTTTGTAGGCTCCATTGCATTTTATTACCAGGATATTTTGCGCGAAGTATGTACCAGAAACAACATCCAGGTAGGCAAA
>Ga0247813_10001031_pt1 | contig 22245 bp, 23 predicted proteins | sample UWRJL169409C1_FD_180719 | JGI IMG/M metagenome (GOLD analysis project Ga0247813, IMG submission 180719) | Plant litter microbial communities from Arlington Agricultural Research Station in Wisconsin, United States - UWRJ-L169-409C-1 | ecosystem: Environmental > Terrestrial > Plant litter >...
CTCAGCCTGTTGCCGTTCGACGAGCGCACGAATCCCGAAAAGAGCGCCCGCGCCGCCGCCACGTTGCTCCACCGGTTGCATGGGATGTTCGATTCCTGGCCGCTCGCGCTCGCCGCCTACAACGCCGGCGAAGGCCGCGTGCGTCGCACGTTGAAGGCCAAAAACGCCACGACGTTTGCCGAAATCGCCGACGACCTGCCGACCGAGACGCGCCTCTACGTGCCCAAAGTCCTCGCCACCCTCGCCGTGCGCGAAGGCCTCGACCCCGCCACGCTCCCTGCGCCCAAGGCCAAGTAACCCATCCGACCCGCTTGGATCGAAACCTGGTTTCATACGCAGCTTGCCGCCACTCTCGGCACTGCGTCTGCTAACCGCACGCCTCTATGCCTTCCCGCGAACTCGTAATCGCCTTCGACGCCGACGACACCCTCTGGCACAACGAAAACATCTTTGAAGATGTGCACGTGCGCTACCGCGACATGCTCGCCCGCTACCACGGGGCTGGCGCCGTCAACGAAGCGTTTTTCGCGACCGAGATGCGCAACCTCGACCTCTACGGTTACGGCGTCAAAGGCTTCATGCTCTCCGCCATCGAGACCGCCATCCAGCTCACCGACGGCAAAATCCCCGCCTCCGAAATCCACGAACTGCTCGCCCTCGGCCGCAGCATGCTCGCCCATCCGGTTGAGCTCCTCGACGGCGTCGCCGATACTCTGGCCACTCTAGCCGCCGACCACCGCCTGCTCGTCATCACCAAAGGCGACCTCCGCGACCAGGAGCGCAAACTCTCCAAGTCCGGTGTCGCCCACTATTTTTCCGCCGCCGAGATCGTCTCCGAAAAAGACGAAGCCACCTACGCCGCTATCCTCAAGCGCCACGGCATCGCCCCCGCCAACTTCCTCATGGTGGGCAACTCGCTCAAGTCCGACGTCTTCCCCGTGACCGCCCTCGGCGGCTACGGCGTGCACCTGCCTTATCACCTCACTTGGAAACACGAGCGCAGCGATGTGATCCCCTTGGAGAAAAACCACTTCTTCACGATCGAAACCCTCCGCGACCTTCCCTCCCTCATCGACCGGCTCCTCGCTTAATTCCCCGCGACGCCCTTCGGTCCCTTGACCCGCGGTTTCAATCGGCCGTCACCGCCGCAGCTCCACCACCACGCGTAAACCGCTCCGGCCATCCACCCGGTTCTCCGCCCGGATCGTTCCGCCGTGCAGCTCTGCGATCGTCCGGCAAATCGCCAGCCCCAGCCCGTGCCCGCGCACGCGGCCCGTCGAACCCTCCTCCATCCTCTCTCCCGCATCCCCGCCCGCGCCCGCGTGCTCATAACGCACGAACCGCTCGAATATCCGCTCCAGTTGCTCCGGCGGCAGCCCCGGCCCTTCGTCGGTCACGATGAACCACCACCCGCGCTCCGTGCGGACCGACTCCAACTCCACCCGTCCCCCCGCCGCCGATACCGCGAGCGCGTTGCCCGTGAGGTTAAGCAACAACTGCCGCAACAACGCCGGTTCCAGCCGCATCGCCCCCTCATCGTCCCTTGCCAGCGCAAACACCGCCCCCCGATCCTCCGCCAGCACGCGCGCATCCTCGGCAAACGGCGCCAGCAACGCCGGCACATCCTGCTCCTTCAACTCCAGCGCCAGCGCCCCGCTCTCCGCCTTCGCGATAAACAACAGGCTCTCGATGATCCGGTTCATCTGCGCGATCTCCTCCAGCAAATCCGCCAGTCCCGCAACCGCCTCCGCGTCGCCCGCCACCCTCACCCTCAGCCGCTCGGCATTCAGCCGGATCAGCGCCAGCGGAGTTTTTAATTCGTGCGACGCATCCGCCGTGAACCGCTTCACCTGCTCGAATGAATCTTCCAGCCGGTCAAACATCCGGTTCAACAACGTCGCCAGATCCGACAGCTCGTCGCGCGCCACCGACACCGGCACGCGCTCGCGCAGATTGTCCGCCCCGATGCGCCGCGCCGTCTGCTCGATCGCCCGCACCGGCCGCAGGATCACGCGGCTGAACGCATAACCCAGCACCAGACTCAGCACCGCCGTGCCAAGGATCAGCAGACCGCTCACCCGCGCGTAGTTTTCCAAAATGCGCCACACCGGCTTGAGCGCGCTCGCGATCTGCACGTGCCAAGGTCCCTCGATAAACTCCAGCAAATGCAGCATCCCCACCTCCGGGATGTTCACCTGCGCGCCCTCGCCCCTCCCGCCCGGGACGACATCCGGCAGCAACGCCCCGTTGAGATTGTCCGACCGATACAGGACCACGCCTTTTTCATCGTGCACCTGGATGTAATACAGCGCCGCATCCCCGCCCAATTTCGTCTCGATGAGCGTCGCCAGCTCCGCGCCCCGGCTCGCCGGATGCTCCCGCAGGATTTCGATCAACTCCCGATACTCGACCCCGCTCGATGTCTCGATGCTGCGCAGCATTTCCCGCCGCAACAACCACCCGCCCGCGACCAGCACCAGCGTGGTCGTCGCGATGACGAGTGCGGAAAACCTCAGGATGATCCGGCGCGTAAACGGGCTCATGTCAGTTGATAACCGGTGCCGCGCACCGTCTTGAAAAGCGGCTCGTCATCATCACCCGCCGGGAATTTCTGCCGCAACTTGCGCACGTAAACGTCGATCAGGTTCGTCTCCATGTCATACGACGCCTCCCACACCCGCTCCGCGATGAGCGTCCGTGTCAGCACGCGCCCCGCATTCTGCAAAAACAACTCCAGCAGCGCGAACTCACGGCTCGTCAACTCCACCGGACGTCCCTCGAACGACGCCACGCGCGCCAGCAGATCGAGTTTGATGCCGCGATGCTCCAGCGAGGTTGTCTTCACGCCCGCGTGCCGGCGCAGCAGCGAACGCACCCGAGCCAGCAGTTCATCGATGCTGAACGGCTTTGGCAGATAATCGTCGGCGCCGAGATTCAGCCCGCGAATGCGATCCGCGACCGCATCGCGTGCGCTGAGAATCAGCACCGGTTCGTTAAACCCGCCCGCCCGCCACGCGCGCAACAGCTCCAGCCCTTCGCCGTCCGGCAGCCCCAGATCGAGCACCACGGCGTCGTAAGGCGACTCCGCCAGCGCATCGCGCGCCGCCGCGCACGTGCCCACCAACCGTGGGGTATAGCTCTGCTCGGCCAGCGCGCGCTCCACGAACTGGCCGACCTTGCGCTCATCCTCGACGATCAGGATTTTCATTTGGGAGTGGCGAGCATCGCCGCGCCCGCTTCCTTCGGCAAGTCCGCCGCACGCTCCCCCTGGTCCGTGGCGCCCAGCACCCGCCGCCACGCCAGAAACACCGGCACCCAGGTGCGGTCGATACCCACTCCTCTCGCCCGGACCGAATCGGTGTTCATGGGATCTTGCCCTCCAACTCCGGCTTCGTCGCAGTCGAGACCGCCTGCACCGAGGTCTGCGTTTCCACCGCGACGGCAAACGCCCGCTGCTCGGCCGGCGTCACCGCGCAGTAACCGCCGTTTTTGTAGAGGTAACTCGCCGTCTGGTAGTAGGCGATGGTCTCGTCCCGCTCCTCGGTTTCCTTCGGACACGGAGTCAGCGCGAACGTTTTCGGGTCATAGCTATACGCGCTGTAACCGCGCACCGGCTTGAGCACATCGAGCGTGCCGGGCTCATAGAGGCCGATCTTCTGGTAATTGCCGATGAGCGCACGCCGGTCGCCTTTCGCCGTGCGCACATCCCAGCCGTAAAACCGCGTGGCATAGCTCCAGTTGAGCAATCCGAGCAGCGTCGGCGCATAGTCGATCTGGCTCATCAGATCACCGACATGCCCCGGCGCGATCTGCCCGCCCGGCGCGTAAAACCACATGGGAATATGATAATTTTGGACCGGCAGTTCCGTCTTGCCCGCGACCGAGGCGCAATGGTCCGCCACGATCACAAACACGGTGTTTTTAAACCAGGGCTTCGTGGACGCATCGCGCAGCAGTTTGCCGATGGCGTAATCGGTGTATTTCACCGCGCCGGAACGCCGCGAGGTTTTTGACGGCAGGTCGATGCGCCCGTCGGGATACGTGTAGGGACGATGATTGGAGGTCGTCATCACAAAGAAGTGAAACGGCTTGCCCGTCGCCGCCGAACGGTCGGCCTCGCGCAGTGTCCAGTTGAAGACGTCCTCGTCGCACGCGCCCCAGGCGTTGGCGAAGGTGATGTCGCTCTTCGAGACGGCCGCGCGATCCACGATCCGGTAGCCGTTGCCGCCGAAGAACGTGTTCATGTTATCGAAGTAGCCGTAACCACCGTAGATGAACGCCGTGTCGTAGCCGCGCGTGCGCAGCACCGAGCCGAGCGTAAACAGGTTTTCGTTATGCTCGCGCTTCACCAGCGAGCGCCCGGGCGTGGGCGGCAGCGAGAGCGTGAGCGCCTCCATGCCGCGGTCGGTGCGCGTGCCCGTCGCATACAGGTTGTCGAACACGAGGCTCTTCCTGGAGAGCTCATCCAGATTCGGCGTGAGTTTCGATTCGGGGTTAAACGCCCCCACAAAATTCGCGCTCAGGCTCTCGACGGTGATCTGAATCACGTTGAGGTGCTGCTCCGGCCCCTCGTTCTTGATGTAGCGCAACGTATCCCGCGCCGGCTGCGGGCCGATGGGCAGACTCCCGTCATGCGCCAGCTCGGCGTGCAACTCCGTGAACGCCTGGTCCACCGGCAGCGTCGGGTAAAACTGGTTGTAATCGAGTTCGTTATGCTGGAACGCCGCGAAGAGCGACCACGGCCCGTTCTTGGCCAGCTCGCGGTTATAGGTGTTGGCGAAGGCCGGCAGTTCGCGCGAGTCGAGTCCGACCGCGACCACCGCCGCCGCCGCCAGCCACAGTCCGCCGTTGAGATAACGACGGCGCGCCGCCTCCGCCGAGGCGTCGAACCAACAATCCATGAGCCCCGCGCGCGCCAGCAGCAGGTGCAGAACGACCGCCGCAAGCGCAATGCCTCCGAGGATCGCCGGCATCGGGTAGGACTCGCGGATGTTCGCGATCACCTCGGTCGTGTAGACCAGGTAATCGACCGCGATGAAATTGAACCGCGTGCTGAACTCGTCCCAGAAAAACCACTCCGACACGGCGGTGAACAGCAGCCCGCCCAGCGCCAGCACAAAGAACCCGTGCGCCGCCACGCGCGCCCAGCGCCGCTCAAAAATCCCCGCCGGCAGCAAGGTCAGCACCAACGCCAGCGGCGCCGCGAACAGCACCGCCGTCCCGAAATCAAAGAGCACGCCCCAAGCAAACGCCGCCGCCAGGCTGGCATTCCAGTCCGCCGCCTTGCCGGATTGCACGAGCAGCGCCAGCCGCGTGACCAGCGAAAGCGCCAGGAAGAGACCGATAAACAAAACCACGCCGCCATGACGGCGGGCGATCCAACGACGAACCAGCAAAGGAGTTTTCACGATAGGAAGGGGCCAGGCGGGATGAGCCCCACCTTCGCCCCACCCTATCGGTCCGCCGTGAACGCTTCATGAACGCCGGATTAATTTTTGTTCATGTCCCTACTCCGCGCCTGCCACGTCCGGACCGCCACCGGCGCGGCCTCACGCAGCCAGCTTCACCAACTGTCCCGCCGGCACCTCCACGAGCCTGCCGTCCACGTTGAGCGTCACCGTGAGCGCGCTCGGGTTGAACGCCGTCGCCCGGTTCGCGGCGATCTGCACCCGCTTCCGCGCCTCCTCGTAATCGAACAGCTCGATGTTGGTGCAATACCACACGTCGGCATGCCCCGAGAGCGGCTTGAAGATGCGCTCGATACCCTCCCAGTCGTTCTTGTCGAAGAACTCGAAGGCGTGGCCCCAAATATAGAACACCCCCGAGTAACGCGGGTTGGCGTGCAGCGCCGCAAACCGCTCAGGCACACTGGGATTCGCCGCGTATTGATGCGCCGTGCTCACCCAGGCCAGCGGCTCGGCCGGCGGAAAACAGGCCGCCGCATTTTCGCACGTGCGGCTGTAAACCACGCCCAACCCCCGCAGCGTTTCGATGACCCGCGCGTCATAGTTTCCAAAAGGATATGCCATGCCGCGCACGGGATAACCCACCAGGTCCTCCAGCGCCTTCCGGTCTTCGAGCACCTCCGTCGCGATCTGCGAGGCATCGAGCCGGTCCAGCCAGGGATGCGTGACCGTGTGGATCGCGACTTCATGTCCGCGATAAAGCTCCGCCACTTCCGACGCATCGAGGTGCGTGCGCTTCGCTCCCGGCGCCTCGACCGCCGGCTTTCCGGTGCGCTGCAATTTGCCCGAGTTGAGGTTGAACGTGCCTTTGATGCCCCACGCGTTGAAGGCCTCGACGAGCCGCCGGTCAAACGTGTGGCCGTCGTCAAAACTCGTCGTGACGGCGATGCGTTTCCCGGCGGGGAAGCGGCATATTTCAATGCGGGCGGGAACGTCGGAACCGGTGCTCATGGAGTAAAAAAATATGAAAGAGTCTTCGTCGTAAGCGGAAATCCAAGCCGTGTCCAACGCCAAGCCGGAACGGGCGCGAGGCCGTTTTCAGAGGAGAAAATCATCGCGTATCCATTTTTGAAATACGCATTTTCACCGCGCTTCGCATGTCGCGCAAAAACACCACTTTCCACTCACTGGACACTTGCAATTCTTATACGCTCACTGATGCTGACGCTGCGCGGCGCATAGTGCGCCAAGCGCCCGGAGATCTTCTTCGGGCGTCATACCAGAACCAAACATCCATACAGGAACATCCCATGGCCAAAGCCAAAAAGACCGTCAAGAAAGTCGCAGCTAAGAAACCCGCCGTTAAAAAAGCGGTGAAGAAGGTTGCCGCCAAGAAGAAGAAGTAACGCGCTAACGCTCGTTGCTTTTTTTATGGCCAACAGCCGCCCGGGCAACCGGGCGGCTGTTTTATTTTCCAGTTTTTGAGAGGAGAAACGGCGTTTTCACGCCTCACCACCGGAGCTCCTACCCGGTCGCCACGACGGCTCCCTTCCGCCGCCCCGATGGAGACCCGACGACCCCGTCGGGTCGGCTTGAGAACCTCCACGCTTCATCCACTCACCACGACTCCGTGAATAAACCAGGAGCGCGCGCAGAACACCCGACGCACCCGGCGCGACGTCTCACGCCCCCAGCCGTGATTGAGTTCACGGCACACCGCCTCAGTTCATCCAATAGCCGCCGCCCTTTTCGTCCCCGCCCACGCCGACGGCCTCCAGCTCTTCCTCCGCCTGCTCGGCCGGCACTTCCTCAAGCGGCGCGAACCGCTCCGACGAAAAGCCCAGCTCCTGGTTGCCCGCGTGAAAGGGATCCTGCGGGTTCTTGAGCTCGTTCAGCAGGAGTCCGACCGTCGCGCTGTCGCCGCCCTTGACGACCTTCTCACGACCAAGAAACACCTCGCGGATCGTGTAGGTGTTACCTTTGACCGGGAGTTGTTTGTAGATCGCGCGGATGACCGCCGTGAAGCTATCGTTTGTGCAGACGACTTTCTGTCCTTTGACCATGATGCGGGGGAATGTAGCGGGGTTTTTAGAATCTGAAACTAGATTTCTCGGCCTCGCCCCTTACTCGATCCGTCCTTCGTCAAAGTCGATCAAGTCGGGCACACTGATGATCTGCTCGGCGCGGTCCGCGCAACCCATGTTGGTCAGCGCTTCCTTCAAAAATTCGCGGCCGGCGACCGTCATGCCTTTCTGGGCGAGTTCGCGGTTCCACTTGATGGCCCGCACATCAGCCGGCAGCAGCGCCTTCAGCTTCGTCTCGATCTCCGCCTCGGTGGACGACTCGAACACGATCTTCTCCACAGCCGCCGGATCGATGCCCAGGTGCATGCAGACGAATCGATCCAGCCCGCGCTTGTAGTTCTTCGCATAGCTGGCGGGAAGCGCGCCGTGGGCTTTGACGTAGGCGCACTTCGCCAGGAAACGAGGGAAGTAAAGCAGCCCGGTCGCCGCATGCGGCTGATAGGGCGACGGCAGGCAGGTGAGCACTTCTCCGGTGGAGCCGGGAATGGGTTTGGAGGGCATGGCGGTTCACTGCACCCGAGAGCGCGCCGGATGAAAACCCCATTTTTAGCGGACACAAAAAACCCCGCGTCACGGAGGACGCGGGGTTTCCGGAAAACGACGAACGCGCGCGGGTCGCGCGGGCGACGCGGAGATTACTTCCAGTTAAGCACGAAGCGGGTGAAGTAGGTGGTGTCCATCTTCTCCACGCCGGCGCCGACCTGGCTGGTGTAGTCGTTGCTCACGCCGAGACGGAGCTTCCAGTTCGGGTTGGCCAGCGGGATCTCATAATACGACTCGTGATAGAAACGGTAGTTGGTGAAGTCCTCGAAAACCGGCACCCAGGTGAGGTCGTTCACGAGCTTCGAGTTGCTGAACACGTATTCGTGGTGGAGACCCGAATCCAAACCGAAGCTCTTCAGATCATCCGAAGCGGGGTTCTTGTAACCTTCATAGCGGAACGCCAAACCGACGCGACCCGTGAGGATGTGGTTCTTTTCCTTAATGAAGTCATACCCCAAACCGGCCGCCGCCGTGTTGTAGAGCTCGATGTCTTTCACGCGGTCATAACCCGCCTCGTCACGCACATACCACGATTTGCGACCCGAGAAGTTGTTCGAGTAATCGAGACCGGCCTTGAAGCTGTCGGCCGATTTCGTGCCGTCCGATTTCTGGTAGTTATAAGCCGTGTAGAACTGAAGCACGTCGGTCGGGCCCACGCGTTTGGCACGGGCGCTGAGCGTGGTGCCGAACTGCTCGCTGTTGCCCGTCTTGCCGGTGATGTCGGCGGCGGCCTCGTAACTCCAGTTGGGCTCGAGCGCGACAATCGCGGGATCCTTGGCGCCCGGCGCCCAGGTCGCGGCGACTTTGTCCATCGAGGTCGTGATGGTGCCATCGGCACCGGCGACCTCGATCTTGCCGCCGGCGACGGGCTTAACCGTGCCCGACATCACCGTGCCGCCGGACAACCGCACGAACAGCGGCTTGTCGGTCTGCACACTGGCCACCTCGGACTGCTTGATCGTAAGGTTGCCGGCGTAATCGGTCTTCAACGTCACCGACGTTCCGTCGATCGCCGTGACCGTGCCGATCAGTTTGGCACCGCTCTTGGTCTCAACGATATCCGCGCGGACCATGGAAATTGCCAAAAGCATAACAGTGGCAAGTGATAGGGATTTGCGTAGTTCCATAAGAAAGCGGCGATTTACAACGCCCGTCCGAGGCTTCGTCAAACCAACATATTTTTTCATAGTTCGCCCCCCACCCGTCTCCGGTAAAGGCGCTCGACAGGCCGCAAGCGGGTGCGTTGCTTCGCCAGAGAATGCCCGCCGCCGATTCCACCCAACGCCCTTCCCTCATCCTCGCCGACCGCTGGCAGGACTATCAACTGCTCGATTGCGGCGACGGCATGAAGCAGGAGCGCTGGGGCGATGTCGTCCTCGTGCGCCCCGACCCCCAGATCATCTGGCCCAAACGCAGCGGTCCGGAGTGGAAAGCCTGGGATGGCTTCTATCACCGTAGCGAAAAAGGCGGCGGCCGCTGGGAAAACCGCAAGCCCCTCCCCGATTCCTGGCAGATCAAATACCAGTCGCTCGGCCTCACCTTCCGCATCCATCCCACGTCCTTCAAACACACCGGCCTCTTCCCCGAACAAGCCGTCAACTGGGAGTGGTCCTCCGCCTTGATCAAAGCCGCCCGCGCCGCCGGCCGCGAAATCAACGTCCTTAATCTCTTCGGTTACACCGGCGCCGCCACCTGCGCCGCCGCCAAGGCCGGCGCCAGCGTCACCCACATCGACGCCGCCGAGGGCATGGTCAAATGGTGCAAGGAAAACGCCGCCCTCTCCGGCCTCAAGGACGCCCCCATCCGCTTCATCGCCGACGACTGCCTCAAGTTCGTCCGCCGCGAACTCAAGCGCGGCAAAAAATACGACGCCATCATCATGGACCCGCCCACCTACGGCCGCGGCGCCACCGGCGAGATGTGGAAACTCGAGGAACACCTCTGGCCGCTCCTCACCGAGTGCCGCGAACTGCTCACCGACAAGCCCCTCTTTTTGCTCATCAACGCCTACACCGCGCGCCTCTCGCCCACCGTCGTCGTCAACCTCCTCACCGAACTCATGTCCGGCCGCGGCGGCACCATCACGGGCGGCGAAGTCGGCCTGCCGATCAAAGCCGACGGCAAGGTTCTCCCCTGCGGTATCTACGGTCGCTGGGAAAAGTGAACGCGCCCTCCCTCTCCCCGCGCGCGCTGCGCACCCTCGGCCGGCTGGCCCTGCTTCAGTCAGCCGTCCTCCTCGGCCCTTCGTCCTTCGCAGCCGACCACCCCGCGCCCGCCGACGTGCCGTCCGTCGACCACGCGTCCCTCCGCTTCGGCTCGCTCACCGTTTACAGCGAGAACGACAAATACTTCGCCGGCACCGACGAGCACTACACCAACGGATTCAAGCTCTCCGTCCTCTCCACCGATCTGCGCAGCTTCACCGACGACAGCGTGCCCGCCCCCGTCCGCGGACTCTCCCGCCTCCTCGGCGGACTCATCTCCGACGACAAGCCCTACAAGCTCGGCCTCTCCCTCGGACAAAACATCTACACGCCGCAAGACACCGCGACCCCGCTCTACCAACCTGACGACCGCCCCTACGCCGCCTGGCTCTACCTCGGCGTCGCCTTCCAAGTCTACCACCCGCCCGCAACCGTCGGCGGCACGGCGCGCCTGGATGTCTTTGAAGTCACCGCCGGCATGGTCGGCCCCGCCGCCCTCGGCCAGGAAGTCCAAAACGGTTTCCACGACCTCATCGGCGCCGAACACGCCCAAGGCTGGGACAACCAGATCCACAACGAGCCCGGCCTGAACCTCGTCTACGAACGCAAATACCGCTTCTCCACCGCCGATGCCCGCACCGGCTGGGGCGCGGATTTCATCCCCCACGCCGGCCTCAGCCTCGGCAACGTCTCCACCTACGCCAACGCCGGCTTCGAACTCCGCGCCGGCTACCGCCTGCCCGCCGATTTCGGCAGCAACCTCATCCGCCCCTCCGGCGATTCCAACAGCCTCCGTCGCGCCCCGTTTAATATCTTCCTCTTCGCCGCCGCCGACGGACGCGCCGTGCTCCGCGACATCACCCTCGACGGCAACACGTTTGAGGACAGCCCCTCGATCGACAAAAAGCCCCTCGTGGCCGATCTCTACGCCGGCCTCGGTTTCGGCACCGCGAGCTGGCAGCTCACCTACGCGCAGGCCTACCGCACCATCGAGTTCCAAGGCCAGGACGAACGCTCCGTCTTCGGCTCGATCAGCGTCTCATTCTTCTACTAATCTTCCGCTTTTCCCACGCCCACGTCATGTCCCTCGCCGATACCTACTTCGCCACCGCCACCGCCACGCTCGCCCGCGCCCGTGACAAAAACATGCCGGTCATCCGCGCCGTCGCCCCGCAGATCGGCGCCTCCATCGCCGCCGGCGGCGTCCTCCACACCTTCGGCAGCGGACACTCCGAGTTGATCGGCCGCGAGATCATCGGCCGCGCCGGCGGGCTCATGCCCGTCACCGGTCTCATCGACCCGGGCTACGGCTTTTCCGAGAACGTCGTCGGCTACGGCACCCGCCTCGCCGAGCGCTACGACAACCACTACCATTTCAAAGCCGGCGAAAGCATCGTCGTCATTTCCAACTCCGGCAAAAACGCCTCGCCCATCGAGGTCGCCCTCTACGCGAAGAAAAAAGGCGTCACCGTCATCGCCCTCACCTCGCTGGAAATGAGCACCACGTCCAAGACCGTGCATCCCGGCGGCCAGAACCTCCACGCCATCGCCGACTACACCCTGGACAACCTCGGCGTCACCGGCGACGCCATCACCGAGGTCACCCCCGGCCGTTTCGCAGGCCCGACCTCCACCCTCATCGGCGCCACGCTGCTCAATCTCCTCACCCTCGAAGTTCTCGACTGGCTCAAGACCCACGGCCACCCGATGCCGCTCGTGACCAGCCAGAACATCCCCGGCGGCATGGAAGCCAACATCGAGCTCTCCAAACAATACCGCACCCGCCTAAGCAAACTGATCGGGTAAATCACCAAACCGACTTAACCACGAAATACACCAAATACACTAAAGTCGGAATGATTCCGATGGCTCGGTTTTCGTGTAGTTCGTGTGTTTCGTGGTTAAAAAATTCCGCTTCTCTCCTACCCCTGCATGAAAATCGGCGTTGATGGTGGCGGCACCAAGACAGACCTCATCCTCATCGACGACCGCGGCGACATCGTCGCCCGTCGCGTCACCACCGGCTGCAATCCCAACAGCGCCGGTCCCGAGGCCGCCCGCATCACGCTCGAAGAAGCCCTCGGCACGCTCGCCGCGCACCATCCCGTTTCGCAGACCCTCCTCTGCATGGCCGGCGCCCCCGCCTTCTGGCAGGAAACCGCCGAATCCCTCAACGCCGGCGGTCTCTTCGGCGCCGTCACCGCGCTCGACGATTCGCGCCCCGTGCTCGAACTCGCCACCCAGGGCCGCCCGGGCCTCGTGCTCCACGGCGGCACCGGCTCCTTCATCGCCGCCCAAGCCCCCGACGGCACCCTCCACTACGCCGGCGGCACCGGCTGGCGCTTCGGCGACCCCGGCAGCGGCTACGATCTCGGACGCCGCGCCATCAACAAAGCCCTCATGGAACTCCAGGGCTGGCAACTCCCCACCAGCCTCTCGACCTTGGTTCGCGATCACACCGGTCTCTTTCACCCGATGCTGATCACGCGTCACTTTTATCAGCACGCCGATCCCAACCGTCAGATTGCCAGCCTCGCCCCCGGCCTCCTCCGCCTCGCCGCCGAAGGCGACCACGCCGCGCACCAGATCGTCGTCGAGTCCATCACCGCGCTCCTGCAACTCGCCGAGCTCGTCACCACCAAGCTCTTCGCCGGCTGGCACCTCGACACCCTGCGCGCCGGCGTGAGCGGCCCCATCCTCACCCACGCCGCCGTCCGGCCGATCCTCGCGACGCGCAGTTCGCTCAACCTCCGCCCGCTCGACGACGCCCCCATCGAAGGCGTCCGCCGCCTGCTCCTCCGCCTGCCCGCCTGAGCGCCGCCGCCTTCACCGCACCCATGCTTTCCCCGCCGCTCCTCGTCGTCTGCGCCCTCATCGAACGCGACGGCTGCGTGCTCATGGCCCAGCGCCCCGCGCACAAACACCTCGGCGGCAAATGGGAGTTTCCCGGCGGCAAAGTCGAACCCGGCGAAACCCACGCCGACGCCCTTCACCGCGAACTGCGCGAAGAACTCGGCTGCACCGTCGAACTCCTCCGGCCGCTCGCGCCGCACACCCACGCCTACGCAACCGTCACGGTGCAATTGCTTCCGTTCGTCGTCCGCCTCGCACCCGGCAGCACCGAACCGCAACGCCACGAACACGCCGCACTCCGCTGGGTTCCCGCCGGAGAACTCGCCGCCCTCGACCTCCCCGCCGCCGACCTGCCGATCATCGCCGACTACCTGCGCGGCGCATAAATTCCCGCGCCCGCGCTACCGCGTCATCCGCAGATACCGTTTCGCCAGCAGCACGGCCGCGATGGCCAGCCCCGCCGCCAGGCCGATCCACACGCCCACCGCGCCCAGCCGCGTGTGCAGGCCGAGCACGTAACCGCCGGGGATCGCCAGCAGCCAGTAGGCGACGAACGAAATCACCGCCGGCACCCGCACGTCGGCCAATCCGCGCAACGCACCCGAACCGATCACCTGCGCTCCATCGAATAACTGGAAAATCGCCGCCACCACCAGCAGTTGCGCCGCCAGCGCGACCACGCCGGGATCGTCCTTCACAAACCCGCCCGCCAGCCACGGCCCCGCCACGGCGAAGCCCACCGCCGACACACTCATGATCGCCACGGCGATAGCCAGGCCGCCGCCCGCGATGGGACGCAACAGCTCGCGCCGGCCCTCGCCCACCGCCTTGCCCACGCGCATGCCCACCGCCATCGAGATGCCCAGCGGAAACATAAACATAAAGCCCGCGCAACTGAGCGCGATCTGGTGCGCCGCCAGCGCCTGCGCGCTGATCCAGCCCATCATCAGCGCCGCCATCATAAACGCGCCCACTTCAAAAAACAGCATCACCGCCGCCGGCACGCCGATGCGCAGCATTTCCGCAAACCGCGCGAATCTCAGCCCGACGCTCCAGGACTCCGGCCACATGCCGCGGAACGTGATTGCCCGTCGCAGCCAGACGACAATCACGATCAACACGACCACCCGCGAGATGAGCGTCGCCCAGCCCGCACCCGTCAGCCCGAGCTCGGGAGCGCCGAAGTGCCCGTAGATAAAAATCCAGTTAAGCACGACGTTGAGCGCCACCCCGCCGAGCATGATAAACATCGGCACCCACGGCCGGCCCAGCGCCTCGGCAAACTGGCGGAACACCTGGAACACCAGCGCCGGCAGGATCGACGCCGAGATGAGCGCGTAAAACGGGTTCACCGCCGCGAGCACTTCGGGCGGTTGCCCGAGCCGGTGGAAGCCCGCGATCAAGCCGAGCATCAGCGCGAGTTCGGCCAGACTCGCGAGCACCGCCAGCACGACACCGTGCTGCAGCCAGCGCGCCCCGGCCTGGTCATCGCCCGCGCCGTGCTCGCGCGATACGAGCACCGCCACCGGCAGCAGCAGACCGAGCCCGACCACAAAAAAAACGGAGAACACGCCGCTCGCAAAAGCCGACGCCGCCAGCGGCACCGCGCCCAGGTGGCCGATCATGATGCTGTCGGTCACACCCATGAGCATCTGGCTCACCTGCCCCACGATGATGGGCAGCGCGAGGCGCAGGGTGATGCGGGCTTCTCGAAAAAAAACGGACATGCGTTTGGGCGGCCCGCATCCATCGTGCGCCCGGCCGCGCGAGTCAAAGGCCGTGTGCGCGGCCCCGCCCCATTCTAAGGCGTTAACCCCACTGATTCGCATGATGTCATTTAGGCTCCGGAAATTCCATAAATGCGTTTGCCCTCGGCCCGCCTCGCCGAAGCATCGCGCCTCTTCATGGCCCACTTCAAAAAATCCCTCGGCACCGCCACCCTGCTTTCCCTGAGCGCTTCAGTCGCCCTGGCCGGACCCGCCGTCTCCTCGCTGAACGGAAAACTCGGCATCAACTACGGCGACTACGATTCCGGCAGCGGCCAAAGCGTGACCGGTTCGGTCGCGGCCCCGCTGGCTAATAATTTCGGAGCCCAGCTCGACGGCCTCTACAGCAACATCAAGTCGGATGATTTTTACGGGGCCGGCGGACACTTTTTCTGGCGCGACTCCGCCCGCGGTCTCGTGGGTATCGCCGCCGCCGGCGTGGATGCTCCGGCCTTCAAAAGCTACGAAGCCGGCGTGGAAGCCGAATACTACTTCCGCTATTTTACCCCCGGCATTTACACCGGTTACTCAAAACTCGACTACAACAGCACGGCGCCGTTCATCGACACGGATCGCACCGCTCCGTTTGGCAGCGTGTATATCGGCTTTTATCCGCTGCCGGACCTGCTGATTCGCCCGAGCTACACCCGCAAGCTGAACAATAACTACTACGGCGTTGAGCTCGAATACACGCTCCGCTCCAGCAACCTCGCCCTCACCGCCGAGGTCATCCGCGGCCAGCGCGATTATGAGCAGACCCAGTTCGGCCTCCGCTATTACTTCGGCGGCAAAAAGACCTTGAAGGCCCGCCATCGCGAGGACGACCCGGTGAACATCGTTCCCGGCGTCATGACCGCCGCCCAGGTTTACGAAGCGGAATATCGCGAAAAACAGGACGCCTACATCACCCAGCTGATTCGCTCCAGTTACGTTTCCGGGAGCACTCTAGTAATCAATGCAGGCGCAGGGCTTATCGTCGGCGCGGGTGGTAGCCTGCAGGTGGCGCCCACCCGCTATGTGGGCAATGGCGGATCTGTCATTGGCGGATCCGGCACGGTCACTGCGCCCGGCACCATCGCTTCGGGAGGCCTGACCCTCGGCAGTATCCAACAGAGCATCGGCAATCTTAATCTCAATCCCACGACCTTCACTCCCACGAGCGGAACCTTAACGGTCGATGGAAACACCATCACGGGCGGAACCCTCACCGGCACGCTTTCTTCAGGACTGACTTTGACCCTTAACACCGGAGCGCTCAACGGAGCCTCGCTGTCGGGATTCACCTTGGTTGGCGATACCCTCACCCTGACCAGCGGCTCGATTAATCTAGGCGGCAATTTCGGCACCGTCACCGCGATCACCGGTTCGTTTATCAGCACCAGCAATCTATCATACGGCAGCTTCACCTACGCCAATCCGTAACCCAGACGCCGCTTAAGTGAGCTGAATCGGAGGGCGGCCCCTTCGAGCCCTCCGGTTACGACAATCGCATTGCGAGGGGAACGCGCGCCGGCCAGCGTGGGTCACATCGTTCCTCCTATGCCTAACACCCTGCGTTCCGTTTCTGTTTTCGGCGGCCTCCTCGGACTCGCCGGCCTGATGTCCGGATGTTCCACCACCGACGGTAAAGCCAGCACCAACCCCAACCACCCCGGCCCGGCCATCGGCCAGAGCGCGGGCATCGCGGTCGGCACCGTGGGCGGCAATGTCGTCGGCGCCGCCACCGGCTTCGTCGAGGGTGCCGCTTCGGGCGCCAAGGCTCCGTTCACCAACGAGCCCCGCGTCGTGCGCGTGTGGCGCACCGAAACCACCAGCGACGGCCGCACCGTCCAAGTCCCCTACGACATCCTCGTGGACGAATATGGACGGCCCCTCGCCGACAAACGGAAGTAAGCCAGGCCCCCAACCCTCCCGTCCGACCCGTAAAAAAGCCGTCCCGCGCAATGCGGGACGGCTTTTCGGTGTTCGCTGGCGGGCCTTGCCGCGAATTGCGGCAACCCCGGCCGGCCGGCTTACCAGCCGACAGCGGACTTCTTGGACTGCTTGGCGATCTCGCGCTCGTCTTCCCAGACGGTGTTGCCGGTCTTCACGTTGATGAGCGACATCTGGAACGTGTAGGTGTTCTGGGTCACGCCGTTGATCTTGTCGCTCTGCTGGATGAGCTTCGCGTAGAGCGTGAAATGCGGGGCGACGATCTTCTGCTTCTTGCCCGTGGCCATCTCGTCGAGCTCGGCGGCTTCGGAAGCGACGACGGCGCGTTCGCCGAGGCCCATGGTGTTCGTGATAACGACCTTGCCGGTCTGCGTGAGGGCGACGCGGATCTTCTTGATGAGCAGATCGGTGTCGATGTTGAGCTGGGTGTTGTTGAGCACGCGGTCCACCGCGAGCACCGAGGGCTGCACCGGAGCGCGATCAAGCGCGCCGGAACTCAGCAGCGAGCCGACGAGTTGGTCGGCGGCGTTGGCCCAGTCCTGGGAGTTGATGCCCGAGGTGTTGAGCGCCTGGGTGCCTTTGGAATCGACGTTGCGAACCTGGGTGGATTCGCAGCCGGTGAAAACGAGGGCGACGGGCGCGAGCACGCCGGCGAGGAGAACGGTTTTGAAACGGAGTGTGGTCATGGGATGAGAGAGAGTCGGAAAAATTATTCGCTGAGCTTGAGAGTAAAATCAACCGCGCGGGGATTCACCGCGACGGTCGAAACGGTGGTGGTGTCGCGTCCCATGATCGTAAGCACCTTCCACGTCTCGTTGGGCGAGCCGATGGACATGCCGTCCTGGTCGATCCACTCGAACTTGTAGCGGATGGTGCGCGCGTCGTTCTTCAGGTTTTCCAGGGTGGCCTGCACCTTGAGGAGGTTGCCCGAGACGGTCGTCTGGTTGACCGAGTTCACCCGCACGGTGCGGGCGAGGGTGTTGTCGGTGATCACGCGTTTGTCGGAAACGTAGTTCGGCGTGGCGACCGGCTGGGCGCGCTGCACGGAGTTCACGTTGGTGGCGCAACCGGAGAGAACGAGGAGCGCGACGACGGCGGCAAGGCTGCCGGTGAGGAGACGGGGGGAGGGTTTCATTTGAGGAGGAATTGAGAGACCAGAAGGGGAGCGCTCGAGGAGACGCTCTTCACATAGACCACATTAACCGAACCTGGGTCCACGGTAATTGTCCGGGTGTGCGCGCCGGCCGAAAGGATCAGCTGGCGGTCGGCGGGCGTGGCGATGCGGGTGTATTGGAACTCCTTGGGGATCGTGATCCAGGTGCGCGTGTCGGCGATGTTCGTCGAGGCGTTCAGCGCGGTCATGGCGAGGCCGCCGATGAGGCCGGCCATGGCGCTCTGGTCGCTCAACTGTTTCTGCACCGTGGCCTGGACGATCGCCTTCGTCGCGGTGGAAACCAGCGTCTTGGTCAGGATGGTGGGCCACTCGTTTTTGAAATCGTTGGCCACGACGCTGTCCATGCTGGCCACGACTGCGGTGGCCGTCGTCTGCCCGCCGGCGCTCACGCTGAGCGTGGGGACGTAGTCGCCGTTGAACTTGAGCTTGGGGAACGCCGCGCCGACGTAGGCGAGGCGGCTGGTGACGAGGAAGGTCGGGATGTCGATGCGCAGCTGGTCACGCACGGGGCCGGTGCCGGTTTCAAAAATGACGTAGGTGAACCCATCGACCGGTTTGCCCTCGGCCGCGGCGGCGCCGAGATCGCGGTCGGCGTTCACGTAGGGGTTCTCGGGGACGAGACTGGCCAGACGCTCGAAGGACTTGCGGCCGCGTTCCCAGTCGGAGCCGTTTTCACCGCGCACGGTGAAGAACAGACCGTCGAGGAAAACCGCGAAGGGGTTCACATAATCGCCGTAGGGCTTGATCGGGCCGGTGGACTCGGCGAGCGCCTGGTTGAGCGCGGGGCCGGTCTTGGGATCGGCCTGGGCTTTATCCACATCGTAGGAAGCGGTCTGGCCTTTCTCGTCCTGCACTTTGCCCTGACGCGCTTGCTCGGCCTCGGCCTGCGCCTCGGCGATGCGCTTTTGGTTGAGCTCCACCGCGTCACGCTGGCGCTGGAGCGAGCGGTTCAGCTCGACGCGGGCGGTGTCATACTGGCCGATTTGGATGTAATTAAGCGCCTTGTAGGCGTTCAGGAGAACCTTGTCGTAGGCGCGGCCGCGGTAGGGAATGTTCGCCTGGTTGGTGACGATCGCGAAGGTTTCGGAACCGACTTTGATCTTGGCCTGCTCTTCCCAGTAATTGACGCGATCCTCGGCCTGATCGAAGGCGGCGATGGACCGCTTGGCGTAACCGGCCGCAAGTTCGGCCTGGGTGGGCGCGGGCGGCACCGGCGCGGCGGGATCCTGCGGCGCGACGACGGGCGGCGGCGGGAGTTGCACCGCATCGGCCAGCGCGGCCATGCGCAGGGTCGCACCCTGCTCGAGGCGCCATAGGAGCTCGTCTTTGCCGCCGGCCTTCGCGTTGGCTTCCTTGTCCGCACTCGCCACCGCCGAAGCGATGCTCGAACTGCGGAAGGAGCTGGCGAGGTCGGCCGACTGCTGCTGGTAGGTCTGGCAGCCGGAAACGAGGAGAAGCAACGCGGCGGCGCCGGTGAGCCGGGCTAGCGAACGTGCGCGGGTGGTCGTGGTTTTTGGCATGATAAGGTTGCGAATTGAAGCGGTGGAAAAAGGAAAACGATCAGTCACTCAGGGCGCCGCCGTCCCCGGTGCGACGGAGGCGGGCGGCGGTTAAAAAAACGCGGGCTTATTCAGCCTCGGGATCGGCGACGTCGGTCTTGAGGCGGATGAGCGCGAGCTTGTCGATGCCCGTGTCCTCGATGATCTCAGCCTGCGAGTTCTGGGGCGTCACGCGCGTGACCTTGACCGTGCCGACGGGAACTTCTTCGCGGCTCTTGTCGCCGGTGTCGGGATCGACGAGCTCCTCGCCGAGGGTGAACACCTCCCACACCTGGCCGACCTTGATGCCGGAGGTGTCGTTGCGGTTGATCGTCACGAGCTTGTCGCGCTTGGCCAGCACGCGCGCCGGGAACACCGAGTCGGTCACGCGGCCGGCGATCTTCTGCGCCATCTCGCGGGTGATATCGATCAGGAGAACATCGCTGGACTCGCCGACTTTCGCCGTGGTGTTGCCCGAGAGCTGGTCGGCCTGGCGGCGCGACACCTGGAAGTTCGTGCTGGCGATGGCGCGCTGCGTCGCGACTTCGGTGATCTTGGCGACCGCCGAGAGCTCGATCACGCGGGCGGTCACGGTCTTGCCGATCGCCGCCAGCGAACGGGTCTCCATGCGGTCGTTAAAACTATCGACGCGGATGGTGAGGATGTAGTCGGCCTGGTTGAACTGAAACGACGCGCCGGCGGCGCCGGCTTCCTTGGCGAGCGCATCGGCATCGGTGCGCTCGAGCACCTCGAAACGCTTGGTGCTGAGCACGCGGTCATAGACCTGGGAGTCGAGGGCTTCCAGCACGCTGCTGAGCGAGAGGCCGACGCCCTGGCCGCCCATGCGGGCTTTGACGGAATCGGTGGCGGCGATCTTGGTGATCGCGATTTTCTTTTTGCCCGGAGTGGCGGCGGCGGCCGGCGCGGGCGCGTCCTGCGCGGAGAGGCCGGCGACCAACGCGGCGCCGAACGCAAACAGGGAGAGAAGGCGGGTGAGTTTCATGACGTGTGAATTAAATGGATACAGAACGATGCGGGTGAGGGCGGCGGTGGCTCGGATGGATTAGAAGCCGAAGATCGAACGGTCCTTGGTCTCTTTGCGCGGGCCGTTGTTGTTGTTATAATGGCCGTCATACTCGTTGATGGTGACGGTGGGCGCCGCGGTCGTGTTGACCTTGAAGCCGCTCTGCTCAAGCGCCTTGGCCTTGCCCTCGAGCACCTTGACCTCGCCGTCGGTGAGCTTGGCGTTGTTCTTCAGCTCGTTGAGGAACGAGGTGGAGTCCTTCCAGCGCTTGTAGCCGTCCTCGCTCAGTTCCAGGGCGACGGTGAGCGACTGGCCGTTGATGAAGTTGACCGTGCGCTCGTAGGGCTTGAAGCCCGCGCGGGTGATGCGGAGCTTGCTCAGACCCGGCTTCACGGTGATCGAACCCGGCGCCGTGCCGACCGCGATGCCGTCCACCTCGATGGTGGCGGAAAGCGCGGAGACCTTCAGCTTGCTCTCGGAAATCGTGACGGTGTTTTCAACGCCGATGCGGATGTCCGGGATGGTGAGATCCGCCGCCTCGGTGGCGAGGGTCACGGTGACCAAGCCCTGCGCGGCGGCGGGCGCGGTGATGCGGGCGAGGCGGCCCTTCAGGCTGGTGGCCACCTTCAGCGAGGCTTCGTCGAGGAGTTCGTCGAGACCTTCGAGCTGCGTGGCGGCGTTGCCCGCGCCTTGCTGCACGGTCTTGGAAACCTTGACCGTGTCCGCGGCGAGACTGCCGCCCGTGGTGCCGTCGAGAACCTTGTAGGTGACGCGCAGCGTGCGGTCATCGTTGGACGTCTTCACGCCGTAGGCGTCGATGTTGCGGCGGTTGGACTCATAGCCGGTCAGCGTGACTTGCAGCAGATAATCGGCGCCGAGCGTCTGCGCGAGGCGCAGGGCCGTGGCGCTTTGCGCGAGCGCGGCATCGGTGGCGTTGACCGCGGCGCCATCGATCTTGGCCACGGCGTTGGCCGCCGTTTCGCGACTGATGACCGTGATGCCGAGATCGGTGACACGCGCCGTCACGTAGTCCTCGAGGGACGCGATCTTGGCGTCGTAAGCGGCGCCGGCGCGATTGGAGACGAAGATCGCGGCCTTGTAGGTCTTCGTGGAGGACTCGCTCTCCTTCTCGGTCGTGATGGTGACCCGTTCAGTGACGGTCTTGCCGTCCCTCACATAAGTCCGGGTCTCCGTCTTGGTGACGGGCGCGGAGACCGCGGTTTCCGTGACGACAGCGGACTGGGAAAAACCTGATACAAACGTGGCCGCAAACACGGCCACTAGAGCAAACAAGCGGGTTGTTTTCATAAATTTCGAAAAGGGAGGAAGAGTCGGAATGACGTGCGAAAAGCCCCGAGGTCTCAACCTTTCAACGCCCCCGACGACACGATAATCGATTTCAACACCGGGTAGGTGCTTTCCGCATTCGGGTCTGGGTGATTGAGGGACATACGTCGCCAAAAACCTTTCACGACAGCAGATAACCGGTCAAGCCACTTACTTGCAGTAAGATGCCGGCCGGGCCCTTTCCCTCGTAAATGCCGCTTTGCAAAGCCCCCGTCGCCCACCATGCTCCGCGCACTCTACGAATCGGCATGAAAAATCCTCGCTCCCTCCGCCTCGCCCTCTCCCGCAGCCTGCTCGTCTCCTCGCTGCTCGCCGCCCCCGCCTTTGCCCTCACCTCCGCCGAATTCGACTCCCTCCGCTCCAAGGCCGACCGGG
>Ga0247813_10001032_pt1 | contig 22245 bp, 24 predicted proteins | sample UWRJL169409C1_FD_180719 | JGI IMG/M metagenome (GOLD analysis project Ga0247813, IMG submission 180719) | Plant litter microbial communities from Arlington Agricultural Research Station in Wisconsin, United States - UWRJ-L169-409C-1 | ecosystem: Environmental > Terrestrial > Plant litter >...
ACCGAGACTTTCAGGGACTGTTATGGCGTAACCCAGGGGAGATCCCTGGCAACGGGAAAGACGATGACCATAACGGTTATATCGACGATGTCCACGGCTGGAACTTCCTAGGCTCGGCCAAAGGGAGTTTCCAGTATGATAACCTGGATCTGGTGCGCCAGTTGCGCACCGCCGTCAAAGCCAGCAACCGGAAGCAAGCATCCCAGTTCCGGGAGGAGCTGGCGCAGAAAAGAGCCTCCTGGCGACAGATAAGGGAAGCTTCCGAAAAGGACCTGGACGTACTGCGGAGGATGCTGGATGGGATTAGCAATCCCAATCCCCAGGAAAAAGACTTCCGGGCGTACCGTTACAAAAACCCCGCCGAGCAGCAGCTGTTGCTGCGTATCGTGGCGGGATTCAAACAGGGACTGGATTTCGGCACTTTTCGTGATGCCCTGGAATCTAGGTACCGGAACGCCCGAGAACAGCTGGACTATTGGCAGAACCCGGATTATGACCCTAGAAAGGACAAAGCTTTCCGTCGCCCGTTCTATGGGAACGGGGATGTGCAGGGACCCTTGTCCGGACATGCCACCCATGTGGCGGGTATCATTGCGGCCAAAGGCGTCAGTCCGGAAGGAGGCAGGGGAATTGCGCAAAACGTGCGTCTGATGGTACTCCGTACAGTACCCACCGGGGATTATCTGGATGAGGAGTTGGCCCTGGCGATCCGCTATGCGGCGGATCAGGGGGCGAAAGTGATCAATGTCAGCATCGGTAAAAGCACGGCGCTGCAGCCTGAACTGATTGATGCGGCGGTCCAGTACGCAATGGACAAAGACGTGCTGATCGTGCATGCGGTGGGTAACCTGGGAAAACTGCTCGAGCAGGGAGCCTATCCGAAAAAGAATTACCAGAATGGAGGGCAGGCAAAGGCTTGGATTGAGGTGGGCGCCTCGGGAATGAAAGATGACGCAAACCTGCTCTTCAGGGCTTCCAATTACGGGAAAGCGGTGGTGGACGTATTCGCCCCGGGAGTGGGGATCAATTCCTGTGTATCGGGGAACGGGTATGCCTACCTAAGCGGGACAAGTATGGCCGCACCGGTAGTGTCGGGCATGGCCGCAGTGTTGCGTTCGTATTACCCGTACCTGAGTGCGTCGCAGATCCGGCAGATCATCTTGGAATCTGTCACTAAAGTGAACCATCCGGTGAAGACTTCTGACGGGCAAATGATCCCCTTCAGTGAAACCTGCGCTTCAGGCGGCGTAGTCAACCTCAATAACGCCGTCGGATCAGCAGAGAAGATGACCGTAAAAAAATCTTCGAATAATAGCAATGGAATGGAAAAGAAATAAACAAAACCAAAGCTTAAACAAGAAAGCCCGGAATTACCCGGGCTTTCTTGTTTAAGCGGTTTGTCTAACATAAACATAAGCCTTTTGACCCTCTTCGGAAGGTTTTGCAATATCAGCTCCCAGCGCATCAATAATGTACTGTCCTAACCGAGTATCTAAAGAAAAAGGTGCAGGATGTTGTCCGTAAGTAGCAAAATCATAAATTCCTTTCACAGAACATATAAATTCTCCACCAGTTACACAAGCCGGGAAAAATGAAACATATAAATAATTGGTTGAAGTCTGTTCGTTTCCAACTGCCCCATTATACACAAACCATGCTCTTTCATTTGCCATATATCATGATCCTTTTATTCATCAAAAAGAATCAAAAAACTTTAGATTTAGCCTACTCTGTTCCAGGGTTTTCGGCATACCCCTTGGGTGGTTAAGGAATTCCTGTTTAATAATAATGTTTGCTTCAAAGAAACACTCCCGTTTGCGGAGACATCATCATCATCAGTACTTCTCTAATTCCACATCTAATTTACGAAGGAAAACAAAGATCTAATAGGGTCGGATGCGCCGGAATTAAATCATTCATTGTCATTAGTATTGTTTAACATACACGTGCGGCTTTTGACCCTCATCTGAAGGTTTTGCTACATCTGCTCTCAATGCATCTAGAATATAATATCCCAATGTAGTATCTAAAGAAAAATATGCCGGATGATATCCCTAAGTACCTAACACATGTACTCCTTTAAAGCAACAGATCATCCCTCCATTAGTGTCAGACTCTTTAGCACAATAATTAACATAAAATAATTTGGATGAACTAGCTCATTTCCAGGTGCACCGGCATAAATAAACCATGCTCTTTCATATGACATAAATTCACAATCTTTTATCCATCAAAAAGATTAAAAAACTTTAATTTCCACCTACTCTGTCCAGGGTTTTCGGTTGCTCCCTCAAGTACTACAAAAACAAAAATCCACTTACCTAAGTTATAAAGGCAAGTGGATCTTCTTCAAATAATGATCCCTTACAACCCAGGATGGGTATACACATACTTCTGCACCCCCATCCCAATTGGCTGAGATAAACTGGTTGCTTTTGCAGTAGCGATATAACTGATCATATTAGCCCTGAAAGGCGCTGGAGTTGACCCATAACTTTGCGGTTCACTTCTTCCATAAACGGCGCAAATATTCGGTGAACCTTCCAAGCAAGTCGGACTTAAAGCCGTAACTAGGTAATTCGCTGAATTTAACTCCCCTCCAGGTGCACCTATATAAGAATACCATGTTCTTGACATAACTGGTTGATCCTTTTGTACATCAAAAAGAGATCAAAAAACTTTAATTTAATGCCTACTCTTTTCAGGGTTTTGGGCTTACCCCTCTGATAAGAACTAAACAGGCTGAGGCAAAAAGTAAACATATTTTTTGCTTCCTATCGGCGTTGCAGGTTGCGGTAAACCGGTAGCGCGCCCGGTGGCAATGTATAATATTAAATTTTCCGAAAGACCACCAGGGCTTAAAGCACCGATGTTTTGTCCGTATATGGCACAAACTATCCTTCCATTAATACAGGTAGGTGCAGCAGTAGATAAGGTATAATTTACAGGAGCAAGTACGTTTCCTGTTCCTAAGTATGAAAACCAGGCTCTGGACATAGGCAATGATCTGTTTGTAAATCAAAACAGATAAAAAAACTTTAAAGGTATGCTTACTATGTTCCGGGTATTCAGCTTCTCCCGTAGAGATTACTATTTATTAACTTTAATAAACAGCATCAGGATGGCCGCATGTAAACATATTTTTCTGCAGCGAAAGGAATACGTGGCTCAGGTACACCATTGGTCAGTCCGTTTGCGATATACGTTCTAATATTTTGTGATAAAGATCCCGGAAAGTCGAGCCCGATATTTTCTACATAAATTGCGCATACAGTATAACCGTCACGACACCTTGGTACATCAGGGGCGAGTAAATAATTTTCGGGCAGGATCACTGATCCCGTTCCGCCATAGGCAAACCAGCTTTTAGCCATATACTTATATTACTTTATTACATCAAAAAGTAATTAAAAACTTTAATGTGAGCTTACTCTATTATGGGTTTTCAGCTGCTCCCTTTTTGATTTTTTAACTTGCTTTTGCTTTTGTATCAGACATCCTGACCTCCAGTGGCACAGGAGGTGCTACAGAATAAGGCTGACCTTTACCAGTTTTGTACGCACGGATAATGTAATACAATAAGCCGGGCGTACCGTCCAGATCAGGTTTTCGGTCCGGATCACCAGGAATTTCATCTGCAAAAATAGCATTAAGGTAAGGTCCGTCTTCAGTTTCAGGTGCTTTATCCAACAGCGTATAACTAGTTGGATCCAGGACATCCATGTCATCATCAATAAATTGATACCAGGGCATATTTGATTAATTTTATTTTAAACCTACTCTTTTCAGGGTTTTCGGTAACCCCCATTATTTAATCTTTAAATGCGTCCTTTCCTGCCGTCCAGGCTTCCGCATGTTTTTTATGCCTTGGATTTTCTATAGGTTTTAAACTTGTATTGTGCGCATGTAAAATGGAAACGAAACCAGCCAGGTAATCTATCGCAAATGTTTTTCCTCCGGAGTTCCAGACAAAATCATAGTCTTCACCCACCTGCAGGTCAATAAATTTGTGTTTCTCCCATAATGCCTTTGGATAGGCCATTGTAGCACCACATAACCATGGCTTTTCTGTATCGGTATCCTCGTATCTATAGCGTCTGTTTACTGTAGGAGAATAAAAATCAACTTTGTTTAATCCGGTAATTTGCGCCCCTGAGGTCTGTTGTGCCTCAACCTGCCTGCTGATCCAGTCAGTAGCATACCAGTCGTCATCATCCCAATGCACAATGATTTCTCCCTCCGCTTTTTCGCAGGCAATATTTCTTTTTGTACCAATTGTACCCAGCTTTTCGGGATAATAGAAATAACGGATTTTTGGGTTGGCAGGAATTAAAGCAGCACAGGAATGCTGTCCGTCATCGATAATGACCATCTCCGCATTTGGGTAATCCTGTTCCAGGAAGTATTTGATAGCAAGCGGCAAAAATTTTTGCCGGTTAGCAGTTGGTGTAATACAAGTAACTAATGGCTGGTCCATAAATATTCAATTTTTAATTATCACTCAAATAAAATTAGAGAAAATTGATTGCGGGCAACAGGGTCATCTGTCTCAAAAGGGTACGCCTGTTCTGTAGGTTTTTCTTTTCTGCGTAACTTGTTTTTCATAGGTAAATGGTAAATAAAAAAAAATTATTAATTATAAATAAATGGATAATGTAACAGAAATTGACATCATCATTTTAAGCTATGCGCAGAATGAAGATTTAAAAATGACGACAATTAACGCAATTGATTCGCTGGTCAAATCCGAAGATCCAAAGCTGATAAAGTTTAATATAGTGGTAGTTGAATCACAAAAAAGTATGCGGCCTTATCAATATGAATATACTACCACCTTGTATCCTGATGAAGAGTTCGGTTATCACAAATTCATGAATATAGGAATCAATTATACTTCTGCACCGTATGTATGTATTTGCAATAATGACCTGATTTTTCATCAAAATTGGGCGACGGAAATCTTGCAGCCTTTTAAGCTATATTCTGATATCTGGAGCGCATCTCCTTTTTGTTCTTTTTTACACCCGAAACAGGGATTTGAAATGAATACAGGATTTCGTTTAGGATACAGGATCAGATATGAGGTAGCGGGATGGTGCATTTTTTTCAAAAGAGAGCTGCTACAGGAAATGGGTCATCTGGATCCCAATTATAAATTCTGGTGTGCGGATAATGATTATACGAATACACTTTGGGTACTAAAGCTCAAACATTTGCTGGTTACGTCATCCGTTGTAGATCATTTAGAGAATACCACACTGAATCAGCAGACACCAGAAGAGCAGCATCGCTTAACGGAAGCTGAATCGGTATACCTGAATAAAAAATGGAATGCGAAAATGGGTGGTGGATGGATTGAGTTGTAAAACTCAATCCTGTAAAAGATTTCTGACTTTCTCCGTATATTCCGGATTTAAAAGATGGCTTTTTTTGATGAATATTTCAAAATGGTCATATGGCCAGGTGTTCGATCCATGATAGGTATAGATATACAGAAAAGGTGACTCATTAATATGAGCGAGCATTTTTCTCCTTTCAAGGAAAGGGACCACATGAGAATCTTCTGCTTTGTTACGGTTAGCGTACTGGTTCTGCAGGAGCATTTCTTTCCTGCAAAATAATGTGCCATCCCAGGGATATTGAAATGAGAGATAAGCTAAATGTGTAGTATAATCATATAAAAATATTCTGGTCAGGATACTTGCCTGGAATCCGGGCCCAACGGTGTGCAGACTGTTGAATTGAAAAGACAATCGGCTGGAATGGTACCAGTCATCATCGTCCCAGATACATATATAATCCCCATGGCATTTATATAAGGCATGGTTCCTGGCATTTCCCAGAGATTCGTCAGCATTCCGTTCTATCTCCAGTATGTTGACAGATTCGTTGGTTTTATATTGCTGAATGAGCTCTTTAGTAAGCACATCTCCTTTAGGATAAGAGATCACCAGTTCTTTGTTGACATAATTTTGTGCCTGGAAACAAGTAATTGATTGTTTCAGGAGCAGCGGCCTGTTGCTGGTAATGCAGATACAGGAGATCAGTGGATTGGATGGTTTCATATATTGCTGTTTAAATTTCCCTTAGGTACACGTATTTTTTTGCATAGTAAGGTTTGGCAGGCTGAAGCTGACCAGTAGCCAATGCATTATTAATGTATTGCTGCATGTTTGCAGAAAGTGGAGCGGTCGGCTGCCTCCCGGTGTAGTATAAATAGATAGAACAGATCCTGTTGCCGCATAAACAATTATGCGCATTGACGTGGTAATAGTTCTTTGCATCAAGCGGGTCATCACCCATAAAAAAATACCATGCTTTAGACATATCGTAAGATTTTAATAGTTGACCGAAGTTAGATTTAACTCACTTGATTAGCGTGGGACAGTTGACCCATATAAAAATCCGGGACACATGTCCCAATGTTTACAGTCCATCACAAACAGCGGGTTTTCTTGTTAACTTACGCTAACTAAATAGCTCTTAAATAATTTACTGTAATAACGTTATGTCCCACCTGGGTTTGAATAGTTATTAAACACCCCGGGCAATAATGATTGTAATCATCTAAGACTCGATCTGATAAATAAAAATCAAAAAATAAATAGATGAAACTGATAGAAAAAATCGACAGGCATGAAGTACTGAGACGATGGGCAGTAGGCGAGGTGTATTCAAAATTCTATAATCCTTTGTATGAATCCGGCAGAGAAGAGACACTCGCAATGTTATTGTCCGGCAGCCATTACCTGGAGAAAGAGGGGATTGACAATGTGCTGGAGCTGAAACAGGGTCTGGTGGATTCTATATCTTTATATATCAACTGGTACAGGGCGATGCTCGAATTAAACAAATCTGATCTCGACCTGGTATATACCTTGCAGCTGCCGGGTTGGGAAAGAAATACAGAAGGATCTTATCTTGTTTCAGATGCGGCGAAAAACATCAAACAATCACCTTACCTGGATACCAGGGTTACAGGGATTTACCGGGCCCTAAAAAACAATGAAGTTAAAATGGAAGGGATCACGCTGCTGGCGGTAGATAAAGTGGGGCCATACGTTGCGGTAGAGGGAACAGGTAGGCTGACTAGTATTTATATGGCACAGCAACTGGAAAACCTGAATTTACTGGATAATAATCAGGTAGAAATCACCCTGGGGATATATTAGTAACTTTTCTTATGGAAGATGTAATAGAGATTGATATCATCATATTAAGTTATGCTCAGAATGCGGAATTGAAAAGAATTACGGAGCAGTGTATCTGTACATTGCTGGCCTCAGAAAGCCGTTCCAAAATTAAATTCAATATTATTATAGTGGAATCGGAGAAGAATTTGCTTCCATTTCAATATCCTGGTACAACCACCATTTATCCTGAGGAAGAGTTTTCGTATAACCGTTACCTGAATATTGGTATTGCGATGGGTTCATCAAAGTATGTCTGCCTTTGCAATAACGACCTGGTTTTTCATCCGCAGTGGGCGACAGAGATTTTAAAATCATTCGCCAAGTACCAGGAACTATCAAGCGCATCTCCTGCTTGTTCCATTCACCATCCAAAAATGGGATTTGAACTGAACAATGGCATTTATCCTGGTTATAGAAGCCGCTATGAACTGGCTGGCTGGTGCCTGTTGATCAAAAGGGATATTCTTAATTTGATCGGCAAGCTGGATGAAAACTTTACGTTTTGGTGTGCGGACAACGACCTGTCTAATATGCTGACTGTACTGGATCTTAAACATGCATTGGTATCTTCTGCTATCGTAGACCATTTGGACGGGGCAACTTTTGACTTGCAATCTGCAGAAAGGCAGGATGAACTGACGGCAGGGGAGTTCTTTTACTTTGAAAAAAAGTGGAATTACCGTATAGAAACGTTCTTTTGAGTCAGTAGAGGCTTATTGTCCAATTACCCGAAAATATAATTTGCTATTTATAGTGCTGCGCAATTTATAATTAGTATATTTGTACTTTAATTATAATAAAAATACAATGCAAGAAGGAGTAGTAAAATTTTTTAATGAAACTAAAGGTTTCGGATTTATCGTACCATCTAATGGTGACAGTGAAATCTTCGTTCACTCAACAGGTCTAATGGCTAACATTCGTGAAAACGATAAAGTTACTTATGATGTTGAAGAAGGCCGTAAAGGTCTTAATGCAGTTAATGTTCAAATAGCTTAATTTACCGCATTATAAATAAAAGAACCGGTTGGATTTATTTCCAATCGGTTCTTTTTGTATATGGACATCCCATTTGTCCCAATTTCCTCTGTCAATTGATGCGGCATCGCATATTAGTTATCTTAGGTTTTATATAACCACTCTTTAAACTTTATAGTTTAATAATGAAAAATATAAGATTAATTACCGCAGCCTTTGGAAGCGGGAGGAAAGAATTGAGAATCAATACATCTTTATCTGATACAAAATACGCTGTTGATATAGTTTATTACAATAATGATAATACGCCTTCCAGGATCAACAGTCTTCACCCAAGGCTCAAAGGAAAAATTCCAAAAATGATGGAATGGCTGGAGCACCCGGATTACGACTATTACATCTGGGTGGATGACGCATTTACTATTTATGAAGGTTTTCTTGAAAACATCATGCAATTTGCTGAGGAAGACTTTGATTTGTTTCTGTTTCTACATACCAAAAGAACCAGCATTCAGCAGGAACTGAACCATTTGAACCATAAACTTGATTATAGCAATCAATATATGAATGACCGTTATCTTGGGGAACGTATGGATGAACAGGTGGCGCTATATTTAGCGGATAGTTCTTTTTCCGATAACCAGCTATTTTTTGGTGGCTGCCTGATGTACAGTAAAAAGCTTGTACAGAATAATAACTATAATTTGATGACTGACTGGTTTCTTCATAATACATTGTACTCGGTGATGGACCAGCTCAGCCTTCCTTATCTTTTACATAAGCATAAGACTAAATATAAAATTTATCCGCATGTGCTGATGAGGAATAAATTCCTGGTACACGATTTTAGTGTATTTTACTAATTTCACAATGCTTTTCGTTACGATTGTCCCATAATTTCCGGGGCTGGTTTTACATTCCTATGTATGCTTATCTTAGATAAGAACGTAAATCAGTAAATGAAAACAATGACGCAAGTAAATAGTATAAAATTGGAATCTTCGAGATTATACCTTACCCCTTTAACTTATGATCAAATGGTTTGGTATAAAGATTTTGATAGATCTTTAGAGAAAGAATTGGGTGTATTACCTGGCCCCCGCACTTTAACTGATGAATTTATTGTCGTAGTAGAAACATCAAATTTGCCTTATGTCAAATTTAATCCGGAAAAGATTTTATTCGGCACTATATGGGTGATTGTTCACAAGGAGGAAAATATAATTATTGGTGATATTGGTTTTAAGGGGGCACCCAGCGAAAAGGGATTGATAGAAGTTGGTTACAGCATCTATATAGAATACAGAAACAAAGGGTTCATGACCGAAGCGCTAAATTCTTTAACCCATTGGGCATTTCAGCAACCATTGGTAAAGATAATTTTAGCGGAAACTGATAAAAGTAACCTGGCTTCACAAAGAACCTTGACCAAAAGTAATTTCTCTCCTTTTGCGGAAACAGATCAAAACTATTGGTGGCGGTTGGATAAAGATCTTGGATATTGAGACTATTGCCCCCCGGTGAATTCTGCTATTTCCTCTAACTTCAGTATCAAGAAAAAAATACTAACTATTAAATTATCAGGGAATGAAGGAATCGGACTGGCGACCAGCAAAAATGGAAAATGGTGTGCTCCACAATAAGTTTGTAATTATTATACCTTGTTATAATGCGGCAGAAACAATAGAAAATGCGGTTTTATCGGTCTTGGATCAGAATTATACAGATTTAGGAATAGTAATCAGAAATGATATGTCTACTGATCATACGGGGCAGGTTGTAAGGAAGATCTTTGATGTAAATGAGGAAGGTGATTTTTATATTAAAAGCAGTACAAGGGATGTGATCTATATTGAAAATACAAAAAAGTTGTACGGGGGTGGAAATACTTATGAAAGTGTAATACATTTTGTGAATGATCCTTATACAATTATTGGCGTGGTTGACGGTGACGACTTTTTATTAGCAGTTGATGCTGTTTCTACAATCGCTGATGCTTATCGTTCTAATCCTGATAAATGGCTGATTTGGTCTCAGCATGTCTCCCGGGTACAGTCAAAAAGAAATTTTGCGGGCTATTCCTTGCCTTTACCACCAGATCAGGTAATTTATCGTACACGCAGGTACTGGGGCGTATCACATTTCAGGACTTGCCTGGCGGGATTATATTATCATATTGATCCTGCAGATCTGTCTGATCCGCTTGATAAAGATGCCTATCCGAAAGTTTGTGGAGATGCGGCGTTATTATACCCTATGATCGAAATGTGCGGAAACCGCCATAGTCTCTACCTTAATAAACTATTATATTATTATAACGATGGGCTGCCTACAAATGATGCTGAAGTATATAAGGCTGAACTTGAATTTTACAAACGCTACTTCGAGGGTAAACGCATTTATGCACCGCTACCTCCCGATCATCAGTTTCAAATTACATAAATCAGCAATAGTGTGGAACTGCCGCTTTTAATATTCAAAACGATCATTTATGTATTAACTTAATACATTTGCGACAAATGTCCTTCATCAGGTCCTGCATCAATTTTTATCTTGATCATTCGTAATAATACGGTTATTCAACAATTTAAGTATGATTATTCTCAGACTGAAAGGTGGTTTAGGCAATCAATTATTTCAATACGCTTTTGCACGGACGATTGCCTTGCGAACAAATAGGCAACTTTACCTGGACCTTGGTTACCTGACTTTAGCCAAATACCGTTTTACTCCCAGAGATTTTAAACTGGAACGTTTAGGTAATTATAAATTGGTGGATGGCAGTATAGAAACGTCATACAATGAATTTCATGCGGCTGGTCATACTGCTTATATTTATGAACATTTTGATAAAGACAAGGTTTGGGCAACAATAGACAACCCCGAAATGAAGGCGATTTTATTAGATGGATATTTTCAGGATCAATTTTACTTTACTCCCTTTCTAAATCAGATCAGGAATGAATTCAAATCATTTTTAAATTCATATTATCCAAGCAGAAATCTTTCAGGGGACCTCATCAATAGTCGGCGGCAAACAGTTGCTGTTCATCTGCGCCGAACAGATTATCTCCAGCCATCCATATTACATACGCATGGGATTTGTGAAGCAGATTATTATCAGCAGGCCGTTGCTATCATGAAGTCCAGGTTGTCTTCTCCATATTTTTATATATTCAGTGATGACACGCAGGAGGCAGACCGGTTGTTCAGTAATTTACTCAAAGAACAAACGAATATCTCTGTAATACTCCAACAGGCACCTTCCAAAGACAACGACCTGATAGAACTTGCGCTCATGAGCAGATGTAAAAATTTTATTATTGCTAATAGTAGCTTCAGCTGGTGGGGGTCTTATTTATCTGATGCGGATCCTAAACTGGTAGTTGCCCCAAAACAATGGTTACTAAGTGAAAATCTGAGACGTGAAGCAGAAGGTATAGTGCTGCAATCATGGATCAGGATTTAATTTATCATACAATCTCATATCAAGCTTATGACAATCAGGTTTTTTTCTGCATGGGAGAGTTCTGCAGATCTGTTAAACAGATTCAGGTCCAATTATGAAATTACAGATAGCCTGTTAAAGTTTACAGTTGGTGAAGACTATGACTACGCTGTGGTGTTTACTACCACAAGAAATGCAATACATCAACGGGCTAAGATTATCACAGTGATCCAGGAACCTGCTTGGAATACAATACACCGCCCAACTTATTTTTTGGAACATAGCCATTATATTTTTATACATGACAAAAGTTTATTTGAGGACCGGTATAATATTAAATTAGGGGGAGTGGTAATAGAATCACCTGCTTATCTGTTTTACCATGATCCGGTAGACAGGAAATTTTTTGATTACGCCGTATCAAAAAAGAAGATAAAAAAATTATCAATGATCGTCTCCAGTTTAAATGGTCCTAATGGCCTTTATAGGAAGAGACTTGCGTTGTTAAATAAGATACTGGATTCTGACCTTGATATCGATATCTACGGACGTGGGCTGAATATTAATGACCAACGATACAAGGGCTCACTGATGTATAAACATAAAGGACTGTTTCCTTATGAGTATTCAATCGCAATTGAAAATTCAGTCGAAAAAAATTTGATAACAGAAAAATTTGTTGATTGTGCTTTATGTAGTACCATCCCAATTTATTATGGCGCACCAAATATTTCTGCGATATATGATGACCGTTTTATAAAAAAAATTGATTTGGAGAGTGAATCTGTCATTGAGGATATCAAATGTATTGTTTCCGAACCAGCTCCGCTTTCCACTGTAAACAGGAATATTTATTTTAACCGGTTAAACCTGTATACTGCATTAAAAGACATTATACTTTAATAGTAATGATTTTATCAACTTCCGGATTTTATTTATAAAATTAATATGCCCATTTTATGTATGGCTAAAACATTTTACTTTTATCCTATTGTTATATAGGCTGTTGGGTTTATTTTATTTGAGGGCAGATCTGCCTATCTTCGCTCAACCAAATATATAAACATGAGACAATTACTATTAATTTTTCTGCTTCTGCAGTTAAATGCCGGGTTTTCACAAACCAATTTTTCTTCGTTACCCTTATGGAATAAACAAGCAACTTCTTTAAATAAACCTGACTGGCTACTTGATAATTCTATAGTGAAAGCTGGTGTTTATCGGAGTGTCGACAATAAAGATATCATTTTAGATAATGGATTAATCAAAAGATCTTTTCGTTTACAGCCAAATCTTGCGTGTATTGATTTTACTGATCTAACCACTGGTGACCAGTTACTAAGAGCAATTAATCCTGAAGCCAAAATTACCATCAGCGGTAAATTATATCGTGTTGGGGGTTTATATGGGCAGACTGAAAAAGCTTATCTGAAAAGTGATTGGGTGGATGGCCTAAAATCAAATGATGCTGATTTTCAGTTCAAGCATTATGCTGTATCCGCTATCAAGCCATACATCAACTGGAAATTGACAAATAGATGGGCGCTGAATAAGCAACAGGCAACGGGTAAAATGCTGACCTTTTATTTTGAATCTGCTTCACCTGCGTTGAAAGGTGTATTAGTGAAGGTGAACTATGAATTATATGATGGATTACCATTGCTTTGCAAATGGTTGAGTATTGAAAATAAAAGTGCGAAAAAGATTACTGTAGACCGTGTCATACATGAAATTCTTGCGACTGTAGAGGAAGAATCTTCGGTAATTGGTTCGGTAAACAAAATGAAAATACCGCATGCTTTACATATTGAAAGTAATTACGCATTCAATAATGCTTCAAATGCGCATTTAAGTGATCAGACTTCACATTGGAAAGCAGATACAAGTTATACTTCGCAAGTGAATTACTCATTAAACACACCTTGTTTGTTGGAGGTTTATCCGCCAATCGGGCCCGGGGTAGATTTGTCAAAGGGACAAGTCTTCAACTCAATCCGGACTAACGAATTAATTTTTGATGGTTATGATAGGGAACGTAACGGTCTTTCTCAGCGGATGATGTACAAAACAGTAGCGCCTTGGATAACTGAGAACCCAATATTCATGCATTTGATCAGTGTTGACCCGAAAACTGTGAAAAATACGATTGATCAGTGCAGTGAAACTGGGTACGAAGGGATTATCCTGAGTTTCGGAAGTGGCCTGGATATGGAAAATCTCTCTGATCAAAACGTCAATAACATAAGAGAATTAGTGGATTATGCGCATAGCAAAAATATACTATTAGGCTGCTATTCCCTGTTTTCCAGTAGGAAGATCAGCGATGAAGACGATGTGATTGATCCTAAAACGGGAATGCCTGATGTGCATGCAATGTATGGTAATGCGCCTTGTTTAGGCAGCAAATGGGGGCTGGCTTATATAGAAAAGTTAAAGCATTTCTTAAAAAGGACTGGTATGGATATATTTGAGAATGACGGCCCCTATGCGGGCGACTTATGTGCATCCACAAAACACCCCGGACATCATTGTGTCGGGGATTCTCAATGGGCGCAGATGGAATTACAGAAGGGACTCTACCGTTGGTGCAGTGAAAATGGGATTTATGTGAATGCGCCCGACTGGTATATATTTGATGGGGCCAACAAAATGCCACTCGGCTACAGGGAGAACAATTTTTCTCTATCAAGGGAACAACAGGTAATCCTGAACAGACAAAATATTTATGACGCAACCTGGGAAAAAATGCCTTCCATGGGCTGGGGGTTTGTGCCTTTAACGGAATACCAGGGCGGGGGTGCGGCAGCTACGATAGAACCACTTGCGGATCACTTGGCTGTTTATGAACAACTGATGATGCAATATTATGGTGCCGGTGTTCAGGCTTGTTACCGTGGCCCCCGACTGTATGATACGCAGGAAACAAAAAAGATGGTCACTAATGTAATCAGCTGGTATAAAAAATACCGGACGATTTTAAATTCTCCAATTATACACCTGCGCAGAGCTGACGGACGTGATTGGGACGGTATATTACATGTTTATCCCAATGGCAAGGAAAAAGGCCTGGTGATGCTATATAATCCTTTAGGGGAGATAATAAAAAGACAAATCAAATTACCGCTTTACTATACAGGTTTAACTAAAAAGGCGATTATAAGGGAAAAGGAATCGAAATCTAAAACGTATACAATTGACAAAGATGGCAATGTAATCTATGAGGTTATTATACCGGCAAATGGCTATACCTGGCTTGTGGTTGAATAATTTGTGAAGTTAATGCGCAAAATCGCCTGTCGATATTCTATGATTGAGCAATAAAAAAGGGATTAGTCGACCGGTATGGCTCAGGAGCGGTTCCTAATTTATAGAGGTATTTGCATCCTTCTGCTACAATAGCTAATAGTAACATCAGGAGGAATATTTTGAGTAGTGGCTTCATGGTATGATCAAATTTAAGCCACCATCAGGGAGTTTGAGTGGGTCATATGAACCATAATGAAGTACTTTTTTGTTGTTATATGATTCTAAAATAGATAAAGTGATTTTTTCTTTAAAAAATATAAGAGCTAGGCTTAGGAGATTTATACTTTTTAATATACTATTTAATTGAGCCGGTTGATTTCATATTTTCTTCAAGATGAAATCTGAAGCTGAAAAGTTGTGCTAATTCCCAATTTTGTAATGTCAGAAAAAGAGCCTTTGTCAATTCAGGAAAACAATATAGTTGAAGAAGGGATAAATATTACCCCATCCAATACCTTAACTGACAAGCAGGATTATTTGCAGACTGATGAGGAATCTGTCTTTTACCAAGAATGGCCATCGCTATTTCACCAACAAGAAATGAATTTAGATCTTTGTATTGAACATCCATACACTGTCTCATTTGATGTGAAATATCCGAAATTTGCTGATCTTCAGGATAATCTGGATACAGCAAGAATATTCATGGGCATAAAAGATCCACAGAAAGAATATCAGGAATGTATTGAAATGGGAATTTATAAGGGCCGGATCTACATGAAAGATCTTTTCGATGTAGTGAATATACCGTTAGAGAAACTAGTGGAAGGGGTGAAGCTGGTATTGGATGTTGCTCCATTACCACTGTATGGAAAATGTAGTTCAACACTAAAAGTCCAGGATCTGAATGGGGAAGTGATTAGCGCTATCAAAACGAGCAGAATATTCAAAAAAGACTGGAGAGGGGGCATGTCTCCGGGATTGCATATCAAATCTTTCTGTATACAAGGTATACAATCCTCAAGATAGTTTTTAGTGCCTATGTTTGACCAGAGGGAACCGGCTTAGGCCGGTTCTCTACTTAAAAAAATTACTGGTTCATGGGTTAAGTCACTATCCAACTTCTGGGAATCAAGTCCGCTGCATTCAGCGCAGGTTTATTGAACCATTTTTTGGGAGCGATTACAATCTTTTCCCGATTCATATTCAACCACGCACCCCACCAGCTAAAAGTACTGTTTGCGATAATCTGATGCTGACACAAACTCATCAAGCGCAAGTCTTCATAGTTAGTTTCAGCATTGTTATGGGTAACATATGTTGTATCATATCCGGTTTTCAAATTTTGCATCGCCCATTCAGGGTCATCTGAAAAAATAAAAAAATGAGGTTTTGTAACCCGTGCTGAAATCATTTTTATGCCCCTGTCGTAATACGCTAAGTCACAAATGCCATGATAAGCAAGTGTATCCTCATTAGTCACGTAATCCCCTCTCCGTATATGTAAACTTACAGATTGCGTATCGTGAATTTCATTGGCAGCAGCTTTATTAAGTCCCCGTAAGGGAATGAGGATCTGCAATTCTTCCCGGATCAACTGCTCAATTTCCAGAAAATATTTTTCTGACTGCCAATATCCTTTTAACAAAACATCAGAGGGGAGCTCCTTCAGCTGCGGGTCAAAGTTAAATGACTTTTCATGATAGATAAAGCTGCTGGCACTAACCTCTTCCGCCGATGCGACACCGGCCTTGATATTAAAATTTCGCAAAGAATAGCGATGCAATTTATAGGTTTCAAACGCAGAAAGATTAAGCTTTAACTCCACTGATTTAAGATGCGATAGATATCTTGCTGCGGCGTACTGAAAAAGCTGGTTGCCTATTCCGCCAATTAAGTTCACAATAATCATACTCAATATTTATATAAACAACTGCTGATCACCTGAATGTCTGCTTCTGATAATTCAGGATAATTACCGCAGTAGAATCCGCAGTTATGTAAAAAATCGGTGCCTGGCATAGGATATACTTCTTTGACATATTTTTTATAAAAAGGTTGATTTTGCATATTTCCTGCAATCATTGGTCTGATCTCTATACCGGCTCCGGAAAATCTGGAAAGGTACCTCTCGCGAAGTTTTTCGTTTTTGCAAACTACAGGAAAAGCGAATGTAGATAGCGTATCAATGTGGGCATGTTCCAGAAGTACGAGATCTTCGTTGGTTTTAATTATCTTTTCTAATCTCAGGTAATTTTGCTCTCGGACAGTAATATTGTTTGTTATAAATTGTAACTGATATAATCCTAGAAATCCTGTAATTTCAGTAGGTCTGAAGTTGAATCCCAAATCGTAAAATGTATATTTAGCTTGAAATTCGGAATGGATGTTGAATTTTTTTCTCCACTTAAATTGCTGTTCGGAAGTCAGGTTCCTGTCCCATCCATTAGCTCTGACAATTTTTAGCATTTCCGCCAGGTTATCATCACTGGTACACACCATGCCACCTTCAACGGTCGACATATGATGGGCTACATAAAATGAAAAGGTTGAAGCCAGACTGAAATTCCCTGCTTTAGTACCTCCAACGCTTGTGCCTAGCGATTCACAGTTATCTTCCAGCAGGATGATATTTTTCTCCTGGCAGATCTTTTTTATTTCTTTAAGGTCTCCGGTAAAGCCCAATACATTAGTGATAAACAACGCTTTCAAATCCACCTCTTTCAACCGCTCCAGCAAATTGACAGACATCACATTTAAGGTAGAAACTTGGCAATCCAGCGGCACCGGAATCAGGTTCATTTGTATGATAGGCATGGTGTTCGTAGACCAGGTGAGACCTGAAAAGCCAACATGATCACCATCCTGCAACCTGCCAAGGTTTTTCAGCGCCTGTAAAAGTGCAAGGTTAGCACTGCCGCCACTATTGAATAAAATAGAATACTTCCTGTCCTGAAATTTTGAAAACGCAGATTCAAATTCACCACATTTAGTATCCATACTTAAACGATTCGTCCTAAGGATAAATTCGGTCAAAGCGATTTTCGTATCATACTCATTTAAAAAAGTATTTTTCATCAACGGTATCATGCTATCCTATTTATAGTAGTGTACTCTAAAACAGTTTGTTTAATTCCTTCTTTTAGTGAAATCTTCGGGGTAAATCCAGCGGCTTTCATCCGGGAAACATCCAGGCATTTTCTCAGCATCCCGTCAGGTTTAGAATTGTCCCAAGTGACCTTACCTGTATAGCCTACTTCCTGGCCAACCAGATGTACAAGTTCTTTGATGGAGATATCACATCCCCAACCGATATTGACGGGGTTGTAGTCAAAATCATTTTCAAGGAAATGGTAAATAGCTTCTGCCAGGTCATCCACATGCATAAATTCTCTCCTTGCCACACCACTGCCCCACACTTCGATTTGTGGCTGGTTAAGCTCTTTGGCATCACTGAACTTTTTAATCAGCGATGATAATACATGCGCATGGGCCAGGTTAAAATTATCATTAGTTCCGTACAGGTTACAGGGAAGAAGACTTATACTGTTAAAATCATATTGTTTACGATAGTACTCCAGTAATTTTAAGCCCGTAATTTTCGCAAGTGCATAACCCTCGTTTGTAGGTTCGAGCTCTCCGGTAAGTAAATATTCTTCTTTGATAGGTTGCAAACAATCCTTTGGATAAATACATGAACTTCCAAGAAAGAGTAACCTTGTGACTTTGTTCAGGTAGGCCTGACTGATCACGTTGTTCTGAATGTTTATGTTGTCAAGTAAGAACTCGACAGGGTTTGCCATATTGGCTTGGATTCCGCCTACTTTGGCTGCGGCAAGAATAACATATTCAGGTTGATATTCAAAAAAGTATTGTGCTACAGCATTTCGGTCTGTTAAATCGAGTTCCGATCTCCCCGGCAACAATAAGTTCGTAAAATTTTTAGCCTGCAAATTTCTGACTATGGCCGAACCAACCATTCCATTATGTCCGCAGACCAGTATTCTGTTTTTTCGATTTAAGCTCATAATTTTATACAGGATCTTTGGAGTTCACAGACCACCAAGATGATTAGTCTCAATTTAGGGAGGAATACTTTGATTAGTCAGGACAGGCGGCCCAAAAATAATTAGTTAATTAATTTGAGAGATAGTGTAAAAAAAACTGATTCCAAAAGGATTTATCCGGTCAGCACATTTTTCTCTAGTTTCGTTTATTCAAACGATTTTTTCAGCCATTTAGAATAAAAATGAAATCAATACTTTTTTACCTGTTGTTATTTTCATGGTTATGCTCAGCAGCACAAACACATCCCTACAATCTGAATTTTAACAAAATTCCTGATAGATGGGATGAGGGTATTCCAATTGGGAATGGTTGGCTTGGCGCGCTTATCTGGCAAAACAATGGCAAATTGCGATTGTCAATTGACAGGGTTGATTTGTGGGATGACCGTCCTATGGCAGCGATAGATCAACTGAAATTTTCCTTTGTAAAAGATCAGGTCAGTAGAAAAGATTATTCACCAGTACAAAAGCTAGGCGATGTCCCTTATGAGCATGCATCCGCACCATCAAAGATACCAGGTGCTGCCATAGAATTTGATATCGCTAAACTTGGTAATATAGCTAACGTTACTTTAGATATAGAAAAGGCCGTAAACACGATCAATTTTGATTCTGGGGTATCTTTTACTTCATTTGTACATGCCACAAATCAGGCTGGCTATTTCTTTTTTGATGGTGTACATCATCAGGATCTGATGCCGGAATTGGTTGAACCTGCATATCATGTGTTAAAGATTGAGAAATCTGATGACATGGCAGGGAAAGCCTTAACTCGCCTTGGATATGCAAAAGGTAAAACGATACGTAAACCGGGACTGATTATATATCATCAGCCTACTTATAACGGTAATTATTACGAAGTTTTAGTACAATGGAAAAGAAAGGGCCATAGAATTGAGGGAACGTGGACCATCACTAATGGACAACCAAGCACTTTCACTGCATACCAACCAGAGCAACTTTCAAGTCATTTAAAATGGTGGGATCGTTACTGGGGTAAATCGTCTCTTTCTATACCGGATAAACTGCTTGATCGACAGTATAAGTTAGCGATGTACAAATTCGGCAGTGTGACAAGACCAAATACCCCTCCGATAAGCTTGCAGGCAATCTGGACTGCGGATAATGGTAGTTTACCTCCATGGAAGGGCGATTTGCATTTTGATCTCAATGTACAAATGAGTTATTGGCCAGGATATACAGCGAATCATCTCGATCTGACAGCTTCTTTAACTAATTGGTTATGGAAGGTAAAAGAACAAAATAGGAGCTGGACAAGAAAATACTTTAATACTGATGGTATAAATGTACCTGGAGTAACGACTATAAGTGGGAAACCGATGGGAGGGTGGATACAATATGCGATGAGCCCTACCACAAGTTTATGGTTGGCCCATCATTTTTATTTGCAATGGAAATATAGTATGGACGATCATTTTTTGAAACAAAAATGTTATCCTTACCTGTCGGAAGTGCAGCGGTATATTGACAATATGTTGGTCAAAAACCAGAGAACAGGCTTCTACCAACTTCCTTTAAGTTCTTCACCGGAATATTTTGATAATTCTTTGCAGGCATGGTTCCATCAAAATACAAATTATGATCTGTCATTGATTCATAATTCCTTCACGAGATATAACGAGGTAACAAAATCTATTGGCGGGCCATCAGGAGTTACCACGCGCAAACAAAAACAGATTGCTTCAATGGATATAAATTCAACAGGATTAACGATAGCACCCGGAACAAACCTTACTGAATCACACCGGCATCTGTCACATTTAATGGCTATTTACCCGTTAGCTTTTTTAAATAAGGATAATCCTGAAGACCTTGAAGTAATGAGTAATTCGATGAAGACATTGGAAAAACTTGGCACCAGGCAGTGGCTGGGATTTTCTTTTACATGGGCGGCAGCTCTTTATGCACAACAAGGTAAAGGAGACAGCGCCGTATTGAATCTTAAAAAGTTTGCGCAGAATTTTTGTTCTCCTAACTCATTTAACTTAAATGGGGACCAAAAGGGTGGGCAATATTCTAATTATGTTTACCGCCCTTTTACACTGGAAACAAATTTTGGATTTGCCGAAGGAATACATCAATTACTTCTCCAAAGTGAGCATGGCTATGCAGAAATCTTTCCTGCCATACCTGCGAGTTGGAAAGATGTCTCTTTTAAAAATCTTCGTAGTCAGGGCGCCTTTTTGATTTCTGCGAGCAGGGAAAATGGGATAAACAAGCAGGTCCGGGTTTATGCTGAAAAAGGAGGGACCTGTAAGATTAAGGTTCCTTTTGATTCATTTAAATTATCAGGAATTGCCCGTAGTAGTATCAGCCGTCTGAATAATGGAATTATTGAATTCCAGACTGTAAAAGGACAAACCGTGGTTTTTACAAACACTGCGAATTGGTAGCTTTATTTTAGTGTGTGATGCGGTTAAGTATCGTTGCTGAAAGCGGGTGGTCTGGTCAAAGCAGGAGGGTGGCTGAACTTTGGTTTTGGCAAGTATTGTCAAGAGTTTTGGAAAGGGTTGCTTAGGGAAGGGGGTATTCAAACCCCTAACCAAGCCCTTATGAAACCCTAACGGACCCCTAACCGACCCGCAGTCGTATTACAGTCAAATCACCATTTAAGTGCTGCGTATACAAACCACATATTTACCTAATGGCCGATTTTAAAACGCAATGTCGGAGTTAGTTTCCAGGAAGCATTGGGTATAATGATAAAGCTTCCTCAATAGTAGTGTAAATATAAGAAAGATCCTGATCACTGATACAATATGGAGGTAAAATGTAAATCACATTTCCTAATGGTCGCATCAGGATACCTTTTTCCAAAAAGAAATCATATAAAACATTCCTCAAGTCACTGAAATAGGACGTTCCTGAGCCGGTTTCCCATTCAATAGCGAGTATCGTACCACATTGCCTGATATCTTTTACCTTAGGATGTGCACGGATTTTTAATGCGAACTCCCGATGCCTGTTACTGATCTGATGAATACTATCCTGCGTTGCGGAGTCCAGTAAAAGTTCAATACTGGCCAGTGCTGCGGTACACGCCAGTGGATTAGCTGTAAAGGAATGACCATGAAACAATGTTTTAAGTTTATTCTCGGACAAAAAAGCCTGATGGATTTCCGCGGTACAAGTGGTAATACCTAAAGGCATTGTGCCGCCGGTCAGCCCTTTGGAAAAACACATCAGGTCTGGTTGGGTAATCAGATGATCAGTCGCAAAGTTTTTTCCGGTACGTCCAAAGCCGGTAAATACTTCATCCTGGATCATCAAGACCTGGTGTTGCCTGCAGTGC
>Ga0247813_10001034_pt1 | contig 22239 bp, 24 predicted proteins | sample UWRJL169409C1_FD_180719 | JGI IMG/M metagenome (GOLD analysis project Ga0247813, IMG submission 180719) | Plant litter microbial communities from Arlington Agricultural Research Station in Wisconsin, United States - UWRJ-L169-409C-1 | ecosystem: Environmental > Terrestrial > Plant litter >...
TCCGCCGCCGCCTACGCCGCCGTGGCCAATGCGCCCCCGCCGGCCGCCCGCACCGAGTCGCGGCCGCCCGCCAATCTGACCGCCTCGCTGAACGGCGCCCCGGGCGTCACCCGCAGCGCGCCGCCCGCCAGCGCTTCGCGCACGCCGGCCGCACGCCCCGCTCCGGCCCGCGCGCCTGCTGGCCGCTGGGCCGTCCAGGTCGGAGCCTTCCGGGAAGAGAAGGTTGCACGCGACTGGCTGGCCGAGGTCAACCGCCGCTTCCGCAGCCAGTTCTCTACGGCCGAGCGCAACGTCCAGACCGCCGGGGAATGGTATCGCTCCCGCTTCACGGGCCTGACGCAGGAAGGCGCCGAGGCCGCGTGCTCGGCCCTGTCGGAACGTCGCGTCACCTGTATGGTCGTCCGCCCGGAGTAGATTTTCTCCGCTCATCCGGCGAATGCCGGGATGAGCGGGAGTGGGTGGTGGATATGGATCCGCCTACCGCCGAAGCAGCCTGTCCCGCGCCGCGTTCACCCGCGCGGCCAGGCCCTCGGCTCCGCCCTGGTCGGGATGGACCCGGCCCATCAACCTGCGCCACGCGGCGTTGATCGCCTCTGGGGAAGCGTCGGCGGAGACGCCCAGGATGGACCGCGCCTCGGCATCGTCCATGCCGCCGCCGCGCACGGCCTTGCCCACAACCGCCCGGATCCGCGACGACAGGATGAAATAGAAGCCGGCGGCCGCCAGACCCACGGCCGCGAACCACGCCCCGTGCGACACCGCCAGCACCGCCCCGGCCAGTAGCACCCCGCCCAGCAGGGTGGCAGCCACGCGCCACTGCCCGCGCCCGGACTTTTCGGATTGCCGCCCCAGCCGGACCAGCGCCCAGACGGTGATCGCCGCCAGCGCCAGCCAGATCAGTCCCATGAAATCAGGCCGCGGCGTCCAGCGCGGCCAGCGACGCCTGATCCAGACCCATGGCCTGCATCAGGTTGCGCATCTCCTGACGCGCCGCGACATGGGCCAGGGACACGGCCACGGGGCGGATGTCGTTGGACAGGTCGGCGACCGTCAGGCCGAAGGGGAAAAGCTCGCGATAGATGACCCGGTCGCGCAGGCCCGGGCCGACGCGGAAGCCGACGCGCTTGGCCAGCTTGGCCATCCGCTCTTCCAGACGGCGACGGTTGCGGGCCTCGGCCACGGCCAGACGGTTGGTGACGACCAACCAGTCGATGGCGGCGTGGCGGCCGTCCTTGATGGCGCGGTACTTGCGCGCCTCCCAAACGCTCTCCGAATAGATCGACGGTTTCAGCAGCTCCAGCGTCACCGGATCGACCTGACCGAGCAGGTCGAAGTCGACGAAGCTGTCGTTCATCGGAGTGACGATCTGGTCGGCGCGGGCGTGGGCGGCGCGCGACAGGGCCGTGTCCCCGCCGGGCGTGTCGATCAGGATGATGTCGACGTCCTGGCACCGGGCGTAGGCGGCCTCGAACGTCGCCAACTGATCGGCCTCGGACGCCTTGGCCAAGGCCTTCCCGTCGCCGAGGTCCGGCTCGACCGGCATCGGCAGGACGTGGCCGTTGGCGGCGGTCCAGGCGGCGCGGTTGGAGAAGAAGTGCGACATGGACCGCTGACGCAGGTCCAGATCCACGATCGCCACCCGGTGTCCTGCGTGCAGCAGCCCGACGACGATATGGATGGCCAAGGTGGACTTGCCCGCCCCGCCCTTTTCATTGCCGACGACGACGACCTGAGGCTGCGCCATGATCCGGTGATCCGATGCTGCGACGGCCGACTCATTACGCGCCGTCAGTGATTCCCAGAATCGGGCCCCGGACGGCGAACGTCAATGAAAGGTTAAGCAACGCTTGTGGACGGCGCGCGATCGGCCCTCAGGCGCGACGCGCGCACCACGGATCGCTGACCTGCGCGGCGCGGCAGATGGCGGCGGCCGTCGCGGCGGGGGCGGCGACCTTCAGCCGTGTCAGGGCGCGTCCGTTGACCTGCACGGCTTCAAACATGGGCGACAAGCCTTTCAGCGACTGGCGCGCTGCACCCGTACTGACGGCGGTCCATGCCGAACGGGCCGCGGCTTCGCTGGAATAGGCGCCCAGTTGGATCGTGGTGCGGACGGTCATGGCGGCTGTCGGACGGATCGCGGGCCGCAGGGGCTCGGCCGTCGCGCGGAAGGCGACCCGATCGGCTGCCTGCTGCACCACGGCGCGGGCGACGGCGGGCGCGGCGGCCTCGACGACGTGCGAGGTCTCGCGCTGGATCGCGCCCCTCAGGCCGGCGTCGCGGGCGTCCCACAGGTCGTGGGGATCCATGATCTCGACCCGCAACGGGGCCTTGCTGTCGGTCGTGGCGGGGCGCATGCCGCTTTCGGCCGAGGCGCGGACGACCATGGCCTGCTCCGCCCGTGGCTGACGGGGCGAACCGTCCAGCGGGATGTCGGCGACGGACTGGGCCAGACTCTCGAAACGGTGCGGATCACCGTCCACCATGCCGCAGGAAGCGGTGACGAAACCGGCGAGGCAAACGAGGACTGGACGAAGCATTCTGCTGGGCGTCATAAGCCGACCCTAGCGAACGAGGCTTTGAAACGCCGTTCACGAACACGCTTAAAGTGCAGGGTTAACGCTGTAACCATGGTCGAAAACCCCGTCTCCCCTCCGTTGCCCATCGTCCGCAGCGTGGCGGAGCTTCGCCCGATCGTGGGTGACTGGCGTCGTCAAGGTTTGAGCGTCGGCTTCGTTCCCACCATGGGGGCCCTGCACGAGGGGCACCTGACGCTCGTGCGGGAGGCGGGGCGACAGGCCGATCGCGTCGTGGCCAGCGTCTTCGTCAATCCGACCCAGTTCGCCGCCCATGAGGACCTGGGAACCTACCCCCGGCGCGAGGCCCAGGACGCCGGGCTGCTGGCCGGCGCCGGCTGCGCGGTGATGTTCGCCCCGACGGCGGCCGAAATGTATCCCGAGGGCTTCGTCACAACGGTCGCCGTGGGGACCGCCGCGACCGGCGGGCCCTCGCAGGGGCTGGAGGGCGACTTCCGGCCGCAGATGTTCGGCGGCGTGGCCCTGGTGGTGTCCAAGCTGCTGAACCAGGTCCAGGCCGACGTCGCCGTCTTTGGCGAGAAGGACTGGCAACAGCTGATGGTCGTTCGCCGGATGGTGCTTGACCTGGACATCCCCACCCGCATCGTCGGCGCCCCGACCCAGCGCGACGACCAAGGCCTGGCCCTGTCCTCGCGCAACGCCTACCTGTCCAAGGCCGAGCTGGTCGTGGCGCGCCGCCTGAACGTCATCCTGATTGAGGCGGCGTCGCAGGCCGCGGCGAAACGCCCCCTGCCCGCTGTCGAACGCGACGCCTACGCCGCTATCCTGAAGGCGGGGTTCCAGCGGGTGGACTATGTCTCCGTCCGGCATGCCGACAGTCTGGCGGTCTTCAGTAACGGCGTGATCGACGCCCCAGCCCGCATTCTGGTCGCGGCCTGGCTGGGCAAGACCCGGCTGATCGACAACATGCCCGTCTGAGGCTTCCCGTCCCGCCCGACATCAAAAGTCATCCGCACAGCCGCTGATTGCTCTATGCGACAGGCCGTCGCATATCCTAGCTTGGCCATGGGAGAGTTGGCGGGCGCAGATCCGCAACTCCTATGGGAGGCGACCGACGTGCATATGACCACGACCGAAATTTTCCTGATCGCGATGCTGATCATCCTGACCGTGCCCTATCTGGTATGGCGGCTGTTCCGGACCGATCACTATGCGCCGCTGGTTGTGGTGCAGATCATCTGCGGTATCCTGCTCGGGCCCGGCGTTCTGGGCGCGGCCTTCCCCGACTATTACGCCTTCGTCTTCAACCCACAGGTGGTCACCGCCCTGAACGGCATCGCCTGGTGGGCGGTGATGATGTTCGTCTGGGTGGCGGGCATCGAGCTGGACCTGCGTCAGGCGTGGAAGAATATCGGCGAGACCAGCGTCACCGCCGGCTTCGCCCTGTTCACCCCTCTGGTCTTCGGGGCCGTCGCCGCCGTGGCCATGATCCAGTTTCCGGGCTGGATCGGCGCCAAGGGCGAGGACTGGCAGGTGATCCTGGGCATCGGCATGGCCTGCGCCGTCACCGCCCTGCCGATCCTGGTCCTGCTGATGGAGAAGCTGGAAATCCTGCGCCAGCCGCTGGGCCAGCGCATCCTGCGCTACGCCAGCCTGGACGACATCGCCATCTGGGGCGTGCTGGCCCTGATCCTGCTGGACTGGGACCGCGTCGGGCGTCAGGGCGCGTTCCTGGTCATTTTCGCGGCCGCGACCTGGGCCGTTCGCAAGCTGATGCACCGTCTGCAGGAAGGCGACCGCTGGTACGTCGGCCTGATCTGGCTGGCCGCCTGCGGCCTCGGCGCCGACTGGGCCGGGCTGCACTTTATGGTCGGCGCCTTCCTCGCCGGCGCAGTGCTGGACAAGGACTGGTTCGACGAGAAGCGGATGGACTTCTTCCGCAACAACATCCTGCTGGCGATCATGCCGGTCTTCTTCCTGTCGACCGGTCTGCGGACCCAGTGGGACGTGGGCGGGGTCATGGTCTTCGGCGCGGCCGCCCTGCTGCTGGTCGCCTCGGTGGCCGGGAAGCTGTTCGGCATCCGGATCGCCGGCCGCATCCTGAAGTGGGAAGAGGGCGAGGCCTCGATTATCGGCTGGCTGCTTCAAACCAAGGCCCTGATCATGATCATCTTCGCCAACATCCTGCTGGACAAGGAGATCATCACCAACGAGACCTTCACCGCCCTGCTGCTGATGGCGGTGGCCAGCACCATGCTGACCATGCCGATCGTCAAGCCGAAGCTGAAACAGCTGGCGGGCCTGATCGGCCGGAGCAGCTAGTCCGAGGTAGCGCGCTCGTCCCGATGTCGACCGGGACGAGCCGCAGCCATCAGCCGATGGCGCCGACGCAGCCTTCGGCGTCGCCGGGTTCCAGATCCGCGTCCGTCAGGGACAGGGACCAGCCGTGGTGGGTGCTCAGGCCCCAGCGACGCGCGCCGCCGCCGTCGCCGGCGTCTCCACCAGCAGTGACGACGACACGGCGACCGGTGGGCAGGGCCGGCGGATCGATCTTGCCCACGGCCAGCGCCGTCGGCTGACCGCCGCCCAGACCGAAGCCGTCGAACACCGACAGCCCCGCCCATTCGCGACGCAGACCGACCCACCAGGAATCGTCGTTGTTGATGGCCAGGACGGCGACGCCGTGGCCTTCGGCGGCGAAGGCCAGCGCCTTCTGCGGATCGCGGACCATGCGGATTTCGGCGGCCATGCCGAAGCGCTGGCGGGCGCCGTCGAAGGCGCGGGTTGGCTCGGTCGGCGACCAGACCTGCACCTGCAACTGGCCCTGACGCGCCAGACCCCAGCCGACGATCTCGCGCCACAGGCCGGACACGGCTTCGGCGTTCTGCGGTTCGCACTGGCCCAGTACGCGGGCGAGCACGGTCTGTTCGCGATCAGGACGCAGCTTGGTGTGAGGACCGTGCGGGGCGTCCTTGGCCTTCCCGACCATGGCGGCGACGGCCAGCCGGCGCTCGAACAGCTCCAGAAGCTGGTCGTCGATCAGATTGATCTCGTCGCGAAGGGCGGCCAGGACCATCTGTTCGGGCGACATTTCGGCTGGGGTCATGTCAGCGGGCCAGACGTTCTTGGAGTTGGAATCGGAGTTCAAGGCGGAGGCGGGATTCAAGGTAGAGGTGGACATTTAAGGCAGGCTTTCGATACGGAATTTCGATGAAGGGCGAATGGGTGCGCCGCCGCCCTGGTCAGGACGGTCGCCGGCGAGGCTGTCAGGAGCGGAAAGCGCTCGAGGCCTCAGCCGGCGTATCGAAAGCCGTAATAGGAGCCGCCAAAATAAAAGCCGGCAACCGCGCGCGAACGGGTCGAAAGGGTCAGAACGGTTGCGCGCAGCGGGGACATTGGGTCGGTCCAGTGGCGGATCGGAGTGATCCGGCGCCTCCTAAGACACGCAACGATCGTGCGGCGTCAACCCTTTTGGGTGCCTAACAAGACAAACCGTGTGCGGTTATCGGCCGAATCTTGCAGGTCGTTGCGCAAAATCTCCAGCCCATAGACCTCGGCCGCCGCGATGGGAGCCAAGGCCGCGCGGGTCGGGTCTTCGGCCTCGGCCACGGCGCGGGCGGCGCCGGCGGTGTCATAGGCGACGACGACCTGCGCTCCCAGCGATGACAGTGTGCGCCGACACTGGTCCAGGGCGATGGGGTGGCTCTCGACCGTGCGAATATCCGCTAGGCGCGTGCCGGGAATGGCCATCAGCGCAAGACGGATCGGCCGCCAGACGTCGGCCAGGGTCGAAAAGCCGGACTCGCGGACCAGGGTCGCCGCCGGCTCGACCATGCCGATGGTCGAGTTCTCGATCGGGATCAGGGCCGTATCGCAGTCACCATTCTCCAGCGCCTGCATGGCCTCGGCGAAGGTCTCATACGGCACGGCGACGTCCCATGGCCGCAGGGCGCCGCAGGCCTCGTGGCTGAAGGCTCCGGGCGCGCCCTGAAAGGCCACGCGGCCTGCACGGTCGTCGCTTTCGGGCCTTCCGATCTGATCGGGCATCACAGACACTCCGCAGGATTGCCTCGCATTTGAGGCGCCACGCAGGCGGCCACAAGCCCGGATGGGCGCGAATCTCAGACAGCATCTCTGGCGAGGCGCATTCCGCCAAGCTAGGTTGGCTGTTCCCATCCGTTGAAAGCCGCCATGACCCCCTCCCCGACGGCCAGTCGCCGGACCCTGCTGACCGGTCTGGGCGGCCTCGGCCTGTCGGGTCTCGTCTCGGCCTGCGCCACCACGCCGACCCTCGTCGCCGCCACCAAGCCCGCGTTCGCCGCGCGCCGGATCGCGCCGATCCTGATGTCGCCCCAGCGGATTATCCGCATCACCGTCTGCACCCGCCCCTTCCGCGCTGCCGGGCCTCGGCTCGATGTGGAGCGCGTGGAAGATACGATGGTGGTCCACAACTATGGTCACGGCGGCAGCGGCTGGTCCCTGTCCTGGGGTTCGAGCGGCATCGCGGCGCGCAAGGCCATGGCGCTTGGCAGTGAAGCGGGCGGACCGCCGACCATCGCCGTCATCGGCTGCGGCGCCCTGGGCCTGACCTCGGCGCTGCAGCTTCAGCGACTGGGCGCCAAGGTCGTCATCTATGCGAAGGAGCGCACGCCCTTCACCCGCTCGATGCGCGCCACCGGCACCTGGACGCCCGACAGCCGCGTCGCCGACGCCGACAAGATCGCCGCCGACTTCCCCGACCTGTGGGAGAAGATGGCGCGCGAAAGCTTCGCCACGCACCAGACGTATCTGGGTACAGAGGGCGACCCCGTGGTCTTCCACGACCGCTACATCCTGGCTGGACCGCCTGCGCCGGCGAAGGCCCGCGAGGAGCTTGATCCGCAGGAGATCCGCTTCGCCGAATACGGCGAGCGTCTGCGCGACATCGTGCCCCGCAGCGTCGCGATCCCGGTCGGGACCACGCCCTTCCCGGTCGCCTCGGCCCGCTTCGGCACGGGGCTGCAGTTCAATGTGACCGAACTGGCCCACCGACTTCTGACAGAGTTCCTGATGCAGGGCGGGCGGATCGAGACGCGCGAGTTCCACACCCCCGCCGAGATCGCGGCCCTGCCGGAAAAGGTCGTCGTCAACTGCACAGGCTATGGCGCGCGGGCCCTGTGGAATGACCGGACGATCACGCCGGTGCGCGGCCAGATCGCCTGGCTCGCGCCCCAGCCGGAGGTCGATTATGCGGTCTTCTACGCCGGGGTCGCCGTGGTTTCGCGGCCGGACGGCATCGTCGTCCAGAGCACCCGGGGCGGCGACATGGTCGGCTATGGCGTCGAGGACGAAACGCCGGACCGGGCCGAGGCGGAGGCCGCGGTCGCCCGCGTCGCCCCGCTGTTCCCGTCGGTTACGCCGCCTGCGAGCGCTTGATCCGGCCCGACTTCAACCGCTCGGCCACCAGGAAGGCCAGCTCCAGCGCCTGATCGGCGTTCAAGCGCGGGTCGCAATGGGTGTGATAGCGGCTGGACAGGTCGTCCTCGGTCACGGCCGTGGCGCCGCCGATGCATTCGGTGACATTCTGGCCGGTCATCTCCAGATGGACGCCGCCGGGGTGGACGCCCTCGGATTCGGCCACGTCGATAAAGCTGCGCACCTCGCCCAGGATTCGGTCGAACGGCCGGGTCTTGTAGCCGTTGTCGGCCTTCAGGGTGTTGCCGTGCATCGGGTCGATTGACCAGACCACGCGCTTGCCCGAGGCCTTCACCGCCCGCATCAGGCCCGGCAGACGCTTGCCGACCTTGTCGTGGCCGAAGCGGCCGATCAGGGTCAGACGGCCGGGAATGTTATCCGGGTTCAGCACGTCGGCCAGCCGCAGGATATCGTCGGCCTCCATCGTAGGGCCGCACTTCACCCCGATGGGGTTCTTGATGCCGCGCATGAACTCGACATGGGCGCCGTCCAGCTGACGGGTGCGCTCGCCGATCCACAGCATGTGGGCCGAAGTGTCGAACCATTCGCCCGACCCGCCGTCCAGACGCGTCAGGGCGCTCTCGACGTTCAGCAGCAGGGCTTCGTGCGAGGTGAAGACCTCGACGCGGCTCAGGTCCGGATGGCTTTCCGGCGTGACGCCGACGGCCTCCATGAAGGCCAGGGCCTCGGTGATCTTGTCGGCCAGCTCGCGATAGGCCGCGCCCGCGCCGTTGTCGGCGAAGCCCAGGGTCCAGCGGTGGATGTTGTACAGGTCGGCGTAACCGCCGCTGGCGAAGGCGCGCAGCAGGTTCAGGGTCGAGGCCGACTGGTTGTAGGCCTTGATCAGACGCTGCGGATCGGGGATCCGCTCTTCAGATGTGAAGCCCGAGCCGTTGATGTTGTCGCCGCGATAGCTGGGCAGTTCGACGCCGTCGATCTCTTCCAGCGGCGACGAGCGCGGCTTCGCGAACTGGCCGGCGATGCGGCCGACCTTCACCACCGGCTTGCGACCCGCAAACGTCAGAACCACCGCCATCTGCAGGATCAGGCGGAAGGTGTCGCGGATGTTGTCAGTCGAGAACTCCTTGAAACTCTCGGCGCAGTCACCGCCCTGAAGCAGGAAGGCGTCGCCGGCTTCGACCTGGGCCAGTTTGGCCGTCAGGGTCCGCGCCTCGCCCGCGAAGACCAGCGGCGGCATGGCGCGCAGTTCGTCTTCCACGGCGGTCAGGGCGTGCGGGTCCGGATAGTCCATCGGCATATGCACGACGGGCTTGTTTCTCCAGGATTCAGGGGTCCAGCGCTTGGTCATGCCGCGCTCCTTACTCTCGCGGGCCGTTCGGGACAATGAACGACCTCTATAAACGCTATGCAGACGGGCTATCGGCGGGCGCGACGAAGGCCGGCGCATCGACGACGCTCAGATAGGCCACTTCGATAGAGACGACCGAATGGATCCAGATCGTCTTGTCGGCGCGGCGGATGACATAGGTGGTCGTCGGACTGTTGGTCAGATCGCCCAGGGCGCTGAGCAGCTCAGTCCGCTGCGCTTCCGGCAGGGCACCGTAGGCTGCCTCCGGCACTTGGCCCGAAGTGATCTCCACTCCGCCGGCAGCCGCCACCATGGCCTCGACGGCCCGGGCGACTTCCAGCCGCGACAGGGTTCGACCGGGCTCGGCGCCGATCCGCGTCCAGTGGACATCGCCCTCGACCGTCTGGAACCCGCCGTCCAGCCAGATTGGGAAGGCCGTCGCGGGGATGGTCCCCGAATCCTCGACGCGATAACCGGCCGGCGCGTTGAAATAGGGCGAGGCGCCCAGCGGCGCGGTCGACACCGGCACGGCAGCCAGATCGAAGGCGGCGGGCGCGACGGGCGTTTCGGGCGTCACCGCCGCGGCCGGCGCCTCGGGGGCCTTGGCCGCCTCGGGCTGACCGCATGCGGCGACCGACAGGGCGGAGATGGCGACAAGCATCGGGCTGAAACGAAACATGATCGGTCCTTTGATCGACGACCCGCTCGGGGGCACGCAAGTTGTAACAGTCAGCCCGCCGCCATGTTCGACGGCGTCTGTTTTTCTTTCAGCGTCACCAGTTCCTCGGCCATGGTCGGGTGGACCGCGCAGGTGGCGTCCCACTGGGCCTTTGTCAGGCCGGCCTTCACGGCGATGGCGGCCAGCTGGATCATCTCCGGCGCCTCGGGCCCGACGATGTGGACGCCAACGACCTTCTGGCTGTCGGCGTCGACGACCAGCTTCATCAACACCCGCTCGTCCGAGCCGGTGAAGGCGTATTTCATTGGCCGGAACCGGGTCACATAGACGTCGACCTCGCCCGAACAGGTGTGGCGCGCCTCGCTTTCCGACAGGCCCACGACCCCGACCGGCGGCTGGCTGAACACCGCGGTCGCCACGGCCTCATAGTCGAAATGCTGCGGATTGTTCCTGTAGACCGTCTGGTGGAAGGCGACCGCCTCGCGGATGGCGACGGGCGTCAGGTTCATCCGGTCGGTGACGTCGCCGATGGCCCAGATGTTCTCGGCCGTCGTCTTCGACAGCTCGTCCACCTTGATCGCCCCATTGTCGCTGAGCTCGACGCCCGCGGCCTCCAGACCCAGATCCTTGACGTAGGGAATGCGGCCCGTGGCGAACATCACCACGTCCGTCTCAAGCTTCATCCCGTTCTCGAGGTGGTTGACGATACCGGTCGCCGTCTTCTCCAGCTTTTCGTGCTGGCAGCCCAGGATGACCTTGATGCCGCGCTTCTCGATCTCGCCCGCCAGATGCGCCCGCACGTCGTCGTCGAAGCCGCGCAGGATGTTGGGACCGCGATAGATCAGGGTCGTCTCGACGCCCAGGCCCGCGAAGATGCCTGCGAACTCCACCGCAATATAGCCGCCGCCCGCGATCAGGATCCGCTTGGGCAGTTCCGGCAGGTGGAAGGCCTCTTCCGAGGTGATGGCGTGTTCGATGCCCGGCATTTCTTCCGGCATCCACGGACGGCCGCCCGTGGCGATCAGGATCTTCTCCGCGGTGAAGGATCCGCCGTCCGAGCCGTCGCGCTTGGTGATCCTGACGGTGTTGGCGTCGGTCAGGACGGCGCGGCCATTGACCAGATCGACCCCGGCCTTGCCCAGGTTGGCGGCGTAGATGCCCGACAGCCGGGCGATCTCCACATCCTTGGCCTCAAGGAATTTGGGCCAGTCGAAGCTGGCCTCCACCGTCCAGCCGTAGCCTTCGGCCGTCTTGAACTGGTGGGCGAAGTCCGACGCCATCACCATGAATTTCTTGGGCACGCAGCCCCGGACCACGCAGGTGCCACCCACGCGGAATTCCTCGGCGATCGCCACCCGCTTGCCGCCCAGCGCCGTCAGCCGCGCCGCCCGCACCCCGCCGGATCCCGCGCCGATGACGAAGAGGTCGTAGTCGAAGGTGGTGGACATCTATGTTTTCCGCTCATCCCGGCGAAAGCCGGGACCCAGTGCTGTAGGCGCTCGGGGTGAACCTTCGTCGCGCTGTTGTCGATCCCGCGCACCCTGCCTCGCGAAAGGACCGGGTCCCGGCTTTCGCCGGGATGAGCGGAGGTGTGTTCACGGAAATAGGATGCGGACCCCGCCATCGCCACCGATGATCGCTTCATCGGCCAGGTCAAGAAACAGGCCGTGCTCGACCACCCCCGTGATCAGTTTCAGATCGTCGGCCAGACGGACCGGATCGTGGATCGCCTGGCATCGAGCGTCATAGATGACGTTGCCGCCATCCGTCCGCACCACGCCACGATCCGCCTGACGCAAGCGCGCCGGCATGGCGATCTCGTGGTCCATCAGGACGTCGGCGATCCGATTGGCCGTGGTCTTGTGCCCGAAGGCCACCACCTCGATCGGCAGGGCGAAGACGCCCAGCACCGGGACCACCTTGGCCGCGTCGGCGATGACGAGGCAGCGGGCCGAGGCCTCCCACACCAGCTTCTCGCGCAGCAGGGCCGCGCCGCCGCCCTTGATCAGGGCCAGCCCCGGCCCGACCTCGTCGGCGCCGTCCACCGTCAAATCGATGCGCGGCGTGTCGTCCAGGGTCGACAGGGTCAGCCCCAGCTCCCGCGCCAGATCCGCCGTCTTCTCCGACGTCGGCACGCAGCGCAGCCCGCTCAGGCCCCGCGCAGCCAGCGCCTTGACGAACCATGCCGCGGTCGAGCCCGTGCCCAGCCCGACGACCATCCCGGCCTCGACCCTTTCGGCGGCCGCCTCGCCGGCGATGCGTTTCTGATCGTCGCTCATTTCGCTTTCGCCGCCTTGTTCGCCTTGGCCTTATCGCGGAACGCGACTGCGGCGCCGTCCTTGTTCACCTGACGCCCGCGCGCCAGCGCCAGCGCATCGGCCGGTACGTCCTCGACGATCACCGAGCCCGAGCCGATGATGGCGCCCGCGCCGATCGCCACCGGAGCCACCAGCGAACTGTTGGATCCGACGAAGGCCCCCTCGCCCACGTCGGTCCGCGCTTTGTTGAAGCCGTCGTAGTTGCAGAAGATCGTGCCCGCACCGATGTTGGCGCCCGCGCCCACCGCGCCGTCGCCGAGGTAGGACAGGTGATTGGCCTTGGCGCCCCTGCCCAAGGTCACGTTCTTGACCTCGACGAAGTTGCCGACCTTCACGTCCTCGCCCAGATCGGCGCCGGGCCGCAGCCGCGTATAGGGGCCGACCTCGGCGCCGCTGGCCACCGTCGCGCCCTCGATATGGCTGAAGCTGCGGATCCGGGTCCGCTCGGCGATCTTGGCGCCCGGGCCGAACACCACGAAAGGCTCGACCACAGAGCCGGCGCCGATTTCGGTATCCCAGGCGAAATGCACCGTGTCCGGCGCGGCCATGGTGACCCCCGCCGCCAGGAAGGTCTCGCGCTGCACCTTCTGGAACAGGGCCTCGGCCTGGGCCAGTTCGCCCTGGGCGTTGACGCCCATGACCGAATCCTCGGCCGCGAACACGGCCCGCGTCGGCGCCCCGCGCTTGCGGGCCAGCTCGACAACATCGGTCAGATAGTATTCGCCCTTGGCGTTTTCGTTCGTCACCTCCGCCAGCAGTTCGAACAGCAGGCCGACCGGCGCCGCCATGACGCCCGAGTTGCAGGCGGTCAGGGCCAGCACCTCCGCCGACGCCTCCTTGGCCTCGGTGATGGCCGTCAGGGTTTCGCCCTCCATCACCAGCCGGCCATAGGCGCCGGGGTCGCGCGCCTCGAACCCGATCACGGTGACGCCATCTGCGCTGGCGAACACCGGTTCGATGTCGGCGGCCTTCAGCAGGGGGACGTCGCCATAGGTGATGACAACCTGCCCCACGAAATCGCCCAGCACGGCCTCGGCGGCCCGCACGGCGTGGCCGGTGCCCAGGGGCGGGTCCTGAACGGCGATGGCGTCCTCGCCCAGCCGAGCCACGACATGGTCGCGCACCTGCGGCGAATGCGACCCCACCACCACCACGATCCGCTCGCACCCCAGGGCCTCGGCCGCGTCGATGGCGTGGTCCAGCATGGCCCGGCCGCCGACCGGGTGCAGCACCTTGGGCAGAGGCGACTTCATTCGCGTGCCCTGACCGGCGGCGAGAATGATGGCGGCGCGAGGATGGGTGGTCATGAATCGGTCCGGCGGCTAGTCAGTCACGGCTTACACCGTATCCCTCTCTCAGCGGGAGAGGGCTAGGGAAAGGAACAGCATGACCCCGGACCACGACCTCGCCGGCCTGACTATCGTCTTCGATCTGGACGGCACCCTGGTCGATTCCGCGCCCGACCTGATGGCGACCCTGAATCGGCAGTTGGTTATCCACGGCCTGCCAGAGGTGCCGATGTCCTCGGCCCGGCATCTGGTCGGCCACGGCGCCCGGGCCCTGCTGGTCCACGGTTTCGCCGAGGCCGGCGCGACCTGGGATGAGGCCCGCGCGCCCGAACTGTTCGACGCCTTCATCGCCGACTATCTGGACCATATCGCCGACGCGACCCTGCCGTTCGACGGGGTGGTCGAGACGCTGGACCGACTGGCCGCGCGCGGCGCCATCCTGTGTATCGCCACCAACAAGCGCACCGACCTGTCGCTGGCCCTGATCGCGGCACTCGACCTGGGCCGCCACTTCCCGGTCGTCATGGGACCCGACGCCGTCTCGGCCCGCAAGCCCGACGGCGCCCATCTGCGCGAGGCCGTCGTCGCGGCCGGGGGCGATCCCGCCCGCGCCATAATGGTCGGCGACAGCGCCACCGACACGGGCGCGGCCCGCGACGCCGCCATGCCCTGCGTGGTCGTCAGCTTCGGCTATACCGAGATCCCCCCCGCCGAACTGGGCGGCGACGTGGTGATCGACGCCTTCTCCGACATCGAAACGGCGATCGACGGCCTTCTGCCCCGTCTCGCGGCTACGACGTCGCCTGACGTCGGAGCGGCAGGGTGATCTCGACGCGATAGCCGGACGCGGTCGGACCGGCCTCGAAACCGGCATCGGCGCCATAGGTCATCTTCAGCCGCGACCGGGTGCTGGATTCCCCCAGCCCGCTGCCGGCTGGAGGACGATTCGAACTTCCGCCGCCATCGTTGGCGACGATGATCCGCAGGCGATCCACTCCAGCCGATTCCGCCTTGATGCTGACGGTCACGGGCCTCTGTGACGGACCGACGCCATATTTCACGGCGTTCTCCGCCAGCGGCTGCAGCAGAAGATTCGGCACCAACGCACCCTCCAGCGCCGCGTCGCAGTCGATCTCGACCTGCAACCGGTCGCCGAAGCGAACGGCCTCGACGTCAAGGTATTCTTCGGTCAGCGCCAGTTCCTCGGACAGGGGAATGCTGGTGTCAGGCAGATAGTCCTGGGTGGCCCGGATGAAGCCGGCCAGACGCCGGACCATGCCCTCGGCCTCGACGTGGCGACCGGCCGTCATGAGACCGGAAACGCCGTTCAGGGCGTTGAACGTGAAATGGGGGTCCAGCTGAAGGCGCAGCGCGCGCAACTGGGCTCTCAGATTATCCGCGTCCCGCATCGTGATCCTGAGTTGCTGTTCGCGCATGTGGCGATTGGCGGAGGTGATCCACAGCAGGGCGGTGTTGGTCGTGTAGATGCAGAGATACAGAGCCGCGACGATCATCACCGAGGACCGGTCGATGGCGGGCATTCGGTGTCCGTCGAACAAATGGTGCAGCGCGATCTGGGACCCGTAGTCCGCCCCTGTCATCAGCACCGCCGCCGCCAGCGCCGCGCCGCCGATCAGTGGCCATGCGATCAGGACATTTCGCCCCGCCGCCAGACGAAAGGCGCCGAACAGCACCATGGAGATCACCATCGCGAACGGTGGAGCGATGACGATGCTGACATACTCGCCGATCGTCGACACGTTGCCGCCGAGGATGGCCGAAAGATTCAGAAAGCCGAGGACGCCGCACCACAGAAAGGCCGACAGCAGAAAAGCCTCGCGAAAATCCGGCCGCACGTCGAAGGTATGGCGGGTTGCAATCTGCGTCGTTGCGGCCATCTGCCCTGTTCCCCGGAACGCTCACGCCGCGTCCGGATCCTTGTCCCCCGGGGTGAAGACCTCGTCCCTATCGCCGATTTCGTCGTCAGGCCATCCCATGCTTCGTCGCTTCTTCGCCATCCCCCTGTGGCAGCGCACCGCCGCCGGTTTCGCCCTCGGCATCGTCGCTGGCCTGATCCTGCGCGAACAGGCCGAGGTCTGGCTGCAGCCGATCGGCGACGTCTATCTGAACCTGATCCGGATGGTGATCGCGCCTCTGGTCCTGTTCACCATCGCCAGTTCGATCGCGAAACTGGGTGAAGGCGTCGGCGCAGTGCGGCTGGGGGTCAAGACCATCGGCTGGTTCGCCCTGACGTCCCTGCTGGCGGTTCTGGTGGGCATCGCATTCGGTCACCTGATCAATCCAGGACTGGGGCTCTCGAACCTGCCGCTGGGCGAGGTCAAGGACCGTGTCATCCCGACCCCGCTCGAGGTCCTGATCGGCATCGTCCCGACCAATCCCTTCGCCGCGCTCAGCGAAGGCAAGGTGCTGCAGATCATCTTCTTCTCGGCCCTGGTCGGCGTGGCCTTGGTCGCCCTGGGCGAACGCGCCTCAACCGCGCGGCGTCTGGTCGACGAGGGCGCCGCCATCGTCTTCCGCATCACCCGCTGGGTGATCCAGCTGACCCCGTTCGGCGTCTTCGGCCTGATCGGTTCGGTCGTCGGCGGCTATGGGTGGGAGGCGCTGCTGCCGCTGGGCAAGTTCATCTTCGCCATCTACGCGGCCTGCCTGTTCCACATCCTGATCGTCTATTCGGGCCTGCTGAAGCTGCACGGACTGAAGGTGACATCCTTCTTCCGGGGCGCCTTCGCCGCGCAGCAGACGGCCTTCGCGACCTCGTCCTCGCTGGGCACCCTGCCGATCACCCTGCGCCAGACTGTCGAGCGTCTGGGCGTGCCCCAGGCCTACGCCGCCTTCGCCGTGCCGCTCGGCGCCAATGTGAAGATGGACGGTTGCGGCGCCATCTATCCGGCCATCGCCTCCATCTTCATCGCCCAGTATTTCAGCATCGATCTATCGCTGACCCAGTACGTCCTGATCGGCCTGACCGCCGTCCTGGGGTCTCTGGGCACCGCAGGCGTACCCGGCACCTCGATCGTCATGCTGACGCTGACGCTGTCTACGGCCGGTCTGCCACTGGAGGGGATCGGCTATATCGTCGCCATCGACCGGATCATCGACATGATGCGGACGGCGACGAACGTCACGGGCCAGATGCTGGTCCCGGTTCTGGTGGCGAAGGAAGAAGGCATCCTGAACGAGGACATCTATGACGGGCGCGTCGCCTGGCTACCGGGCGACCCGGACGCCGAAACGCCCGAAGCCGTCCGAGCCGCCGGAATCTAGGCCAGTTCTGTCTCGACTTCCGCGCCGGCCTCAGCGCCCGACCGCTCGGCCATGTCGCGGATCAGATCGAGCGCCAGCTTTTGCTGACGCACCGACAGGCGGGGCGCGATCTGGCCGATGGCGATCGTCTGGCGGGTAGCCGGGAAGGCGCTGTCGGTCCCGTCACCGTTGATCTCGCCCGCGCCGTCCAGATCAAGCCCCTCGAAGAACCAGCCGATGTCGGTCTCGAGAAAGCGGGAGATGTCCCACAGCTTCGAGGACGAAATCCGGTTCACGCCCTTCTCGTATTTCTGCACCTGCTGGAAGGTCAGGCCCAGACCGCGACCGAGATCGCTCTGGCTGTAGCCCAGGCTCAGGCGTCGCTCATAGACACGCCGTCCGACATGCCGGTCCACCGGGTGAGGACCAGCCTCAACATCCGCTCGCGTCATAGAATATCCAGGGTCAAGAGTTGCGGTCGGGAGGCACGGTGATGGCAGGACCTTCACCGGCTAGTGAATATTATAGCCCTATACGATTATAGAAATCGAGGTTTCTCGTCGCGGGAGAAAGTCCAGTGTTGACGGCGATTTTCCGCCAAATGCGACAAGAGGGCGATTCTCAAATACCACCTCGGCGCGATGCTCCCGGTTAGCGTTGGAATCACCCGAGGCCGTGAACCTGCGGCAAGTATCCCGGTCGCTCGCTGCCGGCCACGTCCCCGACCGGATGAACACACGTCGCCTCCGGCGCGTTGTCGAAGCGAGCGTCTTCTCAAAGGTCCGCGATGCCCGACTACACCCTCTACTACTGGTCCGCCCCATTCCGCGGCCAGTTCGTGCGCGCCGTCCTGACCTTCGCCGGCAAGTCCTGGACCGAGGCCGGCGATGCGGCGATCTCGAAATTCATGGAAGGCCCGGTCGAGAATATGCCCGTGCCCTTCATGGGGCCGCCGGTCCTTTTCGATCACAGGGCGGACTTCGCCGTGTCCCAGATGCCGGCCATCATCCTCTATCTGGGCGAGACACTCGACCTGCTGCCCGACAGGCCCGCAGGAAGGGCCCTGACCCTGAAGATCGTCAACGACGCCAACGACGTCATCGACGAGCTTACCTTGGACGGCGGTCGCCAGATGTGGACCGACAAGCGCTGGGCGGAGTTCACGCCTCGCCTCGAGAAATGGATGTCGTTCTGGGAGGAGACCGGCCATCGTCACGGCTTGAAGGCGACGTCCGGCTTTCTTCTGGGTGGCGACGCGCCGGGGATCGCCGATGTGGTGACGGCCACCCTGTGGACCACGCTCGGCGACCGGTTTCCGGCGATCGGAGCGATCCTTGAAAAGGCGGCGCCCTCGACGGCCGCTCTCGCACAGCGGATTTCCGCCCTGCCCCCGCTCGCCGAACTCGCCGCGCGCGCCCGACAGGACTACGGCGACGTCTGGTCCGGAGGCGAGATCGAGACATCGCTGCGCAAGGTCACCGACGCCTGACCGGAAACCTTCACGGCGTAGCCCACCGGCCGGATCATCTGTTTCGAGAAAAATGGTGGATGCGACAGGGATTGAACCTGTGACCCCCTCGGTGTGAACGAGGTGCTCTCCCGCTGAGCTACGCATCCATCTTGATCGGGCGGCAAACCACCTCCCGAACGGGGAGGCGGGGACATAGCGCGGTGGTCGGGCGGAGGCAAGAGCGCCGGATCACCGAACCAGTAGACGCGATCCGTAATAGCCGGCCAATGCCGCGGTGCAGGTCATGAAGGTTCCCCACGCGATGTCGGACAGGGTGATGGTCGTGCTCCACCGCGTCAGGGTCGCCTGGTTGGTCAGGTCATAGGTCGCATAGGCCACGAAACCCAGCACGGCCCCGTTCAGCGCCGCCCGACCGGCCGACAGCTCGCGCAGGGCCGGCGCCGTCGCCAGGAAGGTCACCCCGATCAGGAAGATGATGTAGAAGGCCGCAGCGGCCGGCAGGTTGACCTTGTTCGCCATCCAGTCGCCCAGCACAGGCCGGTACAGCCTGTTGCCCATGACGGTCAGCCAGACGCCGTCCAGAACCGCCACCACAATTGCCGAACACCCAAAGGCGGCTGCATATTTCAGCATCTCAGACTCCCTTCAGCCGATAGTGGCTGACACCCCAGACCTTGCCGTCGCTATCGCCGAACAATCCGGCCGTGGCCATGTAGAACCGCCGCCAGCGCCGCATCCATAACGGCGCATCCTGACCATAGACCTCGACCATCAGCGCGCGGATTTCGTCTTCGTTGCGGTCGAAATTCTTCAGCCAGTCGTCGGCGGTCCGCTGATAATGGGTTCCACTCCAGCGCCACTCGTCCTCGACCGAGAACAGATCGCCATACTGGTGCATCAGCCCATGGCTGGGCATGACGCCTCCGGTGAAAAAATGCTGGGCGATGAAGTCGCTGCTATCAGACACCTCGAAGCGATAGGGCGCGCTGACGTGGCTGAAGACGTGGATGAACATCCGGCCGTCCGACTTCAGCCAGCCCCGCGCCTTGCCCAGCAGGGCGCGCCAGTTGGCCATGTGCTCGAACATTTCCACCGAGACGATCCGGTCGAAGGTTCGGTCGGTGCTGAACACGTTCATGTCGGCGGTGATGACCGTCAGATTGGTCAGTCCCCTCTCCCGCGCCATCTGGTCGATCGCCGCCTTCTGGCTACGCGAGTTGGAGACCGAGGTGATGCTGGCGTTCGGGTACCGCTCGGCCATCCACAGCGACAGCGAGCCCCAGCCGCAGCCCAGCTCCAGAATGGTCTGGCCGTCCCGAATGTCGGCGTGTTCGCACGTCAGGGCCAGCGCGCTGGCCTCGGCCTCGTCCAGGGTCGCGTCTGCCGTCTCGTAGAAGCAACTGGAGTATTTGCGGTGCGACCCCAGGCACAGTTCGAAGAACCGTGCCGGCAGCTCATAGTGCTGCTGATTGGCGGCGTCGGTGTATTCGGCGACCGGCCGCTCGGCCATCTCGCGGGCGAAGACGGCTTCGGCGTCGGCCGGCGGCGCCTTCAGCGACTTGCGCGCATTGGCGACCAGAAGCGCGATCGCCGGCCGGGTGATGAAATCGGGAAAAGGCGCGTCCTGAAGCTTGTTGACGCTGTTGGAGATCAGGCTCACCGGGTCGCTCCTGCGGCTTTACGGGACGGGCGCGGAAAGAAGGCGCCGACGCGTTTCTGGTAATCTTCGTAGGCCTTGCCCCGGGACTTGAGCATCGCCGCCTCCAGCGGCGGCACGCCCGTCAGCCGGGTCAGGATCAGGTACATGACGACCGGCGCGATCAGCGACGCCCAGCCCCAGGTCCAGCCGCCCGCCAGATCGATGGCGATGACCGGGTAAGCGACCCAGCCGAACCATTCGAACATATAGTTCGGATGCCGCGACCAGCCCCACAGGCCCCTGTCCATGACCTTGCCCTTGTTCGCCTCGTCCGCCTTGAACCGCTTCATTTGACCGTCGGCCAGGCCCTCGCCGACGATGGCGATCAACAGGATGACGGCCCCGATCGCATCGGTCAGGCCCAGACCCTCGCCGGGCCTCAAGGCGGCTGCGGCGATCGAGGCGGACAGCAGTGTCGTCGCCGGCGCCTGGACGATAGCCAGGCCGAACAAGCGCTTCCTGAAGTCCGCCTTCCATTCGTCCTTGAGCAGCAGATAGCGCGCGTCCTCAGCCCCGCCGGCCACGCGCACGGCGATGTACGACCCCAGCCGGACGGCCCAGACGGCGACAAGCGCCGCCACCAGAATCTGCCGCTGCGACGGCGGCCCGGCCCAGGGGCTCAGCGCCACCACGGCGCCCGCCAGACCGGTGCCGAAGGTCCAGAAGACGTCGATCCAGCCGGTGTTGTCACTCTTCAGCGCCGTCAGCCAGGCGGCGGTCATCACCACCAGCATCAGGACGAGGGCGGCGGTCAGGGCGAGGGTCATCGGCCGGATGCCTCCAGCTGACGCGTCGGCAGGCCCAACCGCGCCATCCGGGCGGTCAGCTCCTGTCGGCGGGCGTCGGTCATCGTCGGACTCCGCGACAACAGGGCCGGGAACTTGCCGTCCGCGGTGGTGGCGATCATCCAGCTGTAGTCGGGCGCCACTTCGATGACCCAGTATCGCTGGCGGATCAGGCCGCCGAAGAAGCTGGCTTCGAACTTGGCGTTGGTCGTCGGGTCCAGCAGCCGGGCGTTGGTGTTGACCGTGCGGACCTGGCCGGTGCGCGACCCGCGATGGCAGGTCTGGGCGATGGCGAAGCGGCCGTTGTCACGACGCGACCACACCTGGCTGGCGTTCCAGCAGTCGCGCTGATGGTCGTTTGGGGTGCGCAGGATCTCGTGCCAGCGCCCCATGAACCGGTCGAGGTCCAGCGTGCTGCGCGGCTCGGGCGCTTGGGCCAGGGCGATGGCGGGCGCCATGGCGGCCATCAGGACGGAAAGGATGAGAAGGCGAAGTCTAGGCATGCTGGGCTCCCTGGCCGGTTGGTGTCGAGGCCCCGACGGTGACGGGCTTGGCCGGAACCGATCCGCCGCGCAGACGCATGCCCTTCAGCATCAGCCTGATCGCCTCCCAGTGAATCCCCGCGATGACTTTCAACGTCAGCAGGGGGTGGGCGATCCAGGCGGTGATCAGGTTGCGGTCAGTCAGGGCGTGGCGCTGTCCCTTGAAGGCGGTCAGCAGCAGTGGCCCCTCCCCGTCCTCGACCGTGATGGCGACCCCCGCCGTCTCCTCGGCCTCGCACGCAGGCGGCGTCACCGCGAACCGGTAAGTCAGGGCCATGTCCATGAAGGGCGAGACGTGGAACTGTTTGGCGACGCTCTGGCGCACCACGCCCGAGGCGTTGTCGACCGGCATCAGATAGCTGTGGCGCTGGCCGAAGGTGTTCGACACCTCGTACCGGATCGCCGTCAGTCGCCCGTCCACTGCATGGCAGAAGAAGACGCTCAGCGGATTGAAGCCGTAGCCCAGGATGCGGGGCATGGTCAGCAGCCGGATCGGCCCGCCGCCCTCGATGCCAGCCGTCGCCAGATCGCGCTCAATCTGCACCCGCAGCGGCGTAGCCGACCGGTCGCCGAAATCCGTCAGCCTCAGGCTCATCAGCCCGAACCGTCCGGCCCCCAGCCACCGCAGCCGCCGGATCAGCCCCTCGGCCTCGTCCAGATCGATCAGCAGCATGAAGACCCGGTACTTCAGGAAATGGGCGCGCGGTCTCAGGCGGCGGTGGGTGACCACGCCGGAATAGATTCCCGAGGCGACGCCCGCTTCGCTCATGCGACCGCGGCCATCTGTTCTACGGGCAGAGGGATCCGGCCGCTCTCGTTCTCGACCGACCACGGGCGACGCACGCCGCCGGCCTCTTCCGCCACGGCCAGACCGGCCTGCAGCCCGTCCTCGTGG
>Ga0247813_10001035_pt1 | contig 22234 bp, 10 predicted proteins | sample UWRJL169409C1_FD_180719 | JGI IMG/M metagenome (GOLD analysis project Ga0247813, IMG submission 180719) | Plant litter microbial communities from Arlington Agricultural Research Station in Wisconsin, United States - UWRJ-L169-409C-1 | ecosystem: Environmental > Terrestrial > Plant litter >...
CTGCCGCCTCGATCCAATAAGTCACGACCGCGCCCTCAATGAGGCGGGGCTCAATGGAGGACAGTTTCCACGGAAGGGCGCGACGTTGGCGGCCTGTCGGTCCTTCGACGGGGAACGCTAGGCGCAGCACCTCACCGGTGGCATCAGGCGTATCGCCGGCCCCGGGTGGAGACACTTGGTAACAAAGCGCCATGCGGGTGAGGCCGAAATCGTCCGCCGCTTCAAATTGTATCAACGGCGCGGCGCGCAACGTGATGGTTTCCCGCTCGGCAACCGGTTGGATCAACGTGATGACAGGCGGTTGGTCGCGGGTGACCGTGACGCGGTAAGCGGTGTCGGCCTGCGACAACGCGCCTTCACTACTGACCAAGGCGATGGAGAACCCCGTGAGATTTTCGGTGGGTATCGGGAGTTCACCCGTGGCCGCAAGGCCATCGGAAGCCAGCGCCATGTGAAGCGGAGTTCCCGCTCCGTGCGGCTGAATCGTCGCGCTTTTGAGAGGCAGGGTGGAACGCACGTGTAAGCGCAGGCGGCTGCCGGCGAGCAACGTGAGGTTGGCGGGCAAGCGCGGCAATGCATGAAGCCCGGTGTAATCGGGGAACACTTCCTCGGCTTCAAGCGAAGCGATGGCGGGCGGTGTGAGGGCGTGAACCTCAAATGTCGGCCCGCGTCCATCGCCGAGGAAAAAACGGTAGGAGAAACCGATGCGGATACTCGGGATGATCAGCTTGAACAGATCTGGTTCGGCGGGATCAGCTACGACCGGAAAGTCCTCTTTTTTACCATCGACGTAAACGACACGCACGCGGCCTGTGCGGGGCAGTTCGCCGCTTGCGCGTGCGGAAAGTTCAACCCGCGTTCCGGTCGATGCGAGCACGTCCTGAGTTATCGGAATGACGCGAGTGCGCGTGGGCAGGGGAGCGTTTGAAAGCGCGAGGCGGGAGAGCAACAGCCCGCTGCGCGCGGGGTCCAGGGTCACGACCGTCGCCAACGCGGCAAGCAACCCAACGGTAGCGAGGGAGAGGCGCTTCGCATGCGAGGCGGGGATGACGCGGGCTAAATCCAAGGTGTCGGTCGCGATGGTGGCTTGGGCAACACCGGCGGAGAGCAGTGCAGGCGAGACGGTGTTGCGGTCGACGCCCAGGGAAATTTGAACGGCGGAGATCAAAACACCGCGCAAGGCCGGGAAGGTTTTCTCCACTCGCAAGGCTGCGGTCGCCGACGTGAGCCGACCTCTCCATGGCTGAACGAACCCTCGGCGAATAAGCCAGCCGAGCGCGACCACGTCGGCGGTGAGGAGAACCGCGCGCACGCCGCGCGGCAGATCCAGCAAGTAGTCAGCGAGCACTTGCACCGCGGCGAAACCGATAAGTGAACATAGCAGCAAGGCCGTTCCTTCGATCCACGCCGTTGCGAGATATCTTCGGCGCAAACCATCAAGACGACGCCGCAAGACGGCGGGCACGGCGGAGCCCGAGGAGCTGGAGGGCTCGGCGTAGGAGACCGGCAGATGTTTTTTTCTGAGAGTAGGCATGGCGGTCACCTGAGTTCGGAGCGACGACGGACAAACCATTCCGTGGTGGCAGACAGGATAAACAGGCCGAGCAGCCATGGAGAAAGCGCGAGGTCCACGGCCTTGAAGGAGGGCAATCCGGCGGAGCCGGCGGCGACCAGCGCGGGTAATCCCGCGAGATCTTCTTCACGCAAGAACCGTCCGCCGGCCGCTTCGGCCATGGCGCGAAGCAGAGTTTCGTTCATCGCAGGGTCCCCGAGTTCAAGGCGGGGCTCGGCGACTTCAAATTGAACGAGCGCGTTGGAGTCGCGCGCGGCAATAAAGGTGTGGCTGCCGGGGGTGCGTGCGGTGAATTCGCCGCGAAACTCGCCGGGACGACCGGGCGTGGCGGCGAGGCGCAATTCGGTCACCTGGGCGGAGCCGGCTGCGGATTTGACCGACAACGTCCCGGGGAGCGAAGAGTCGCCGAGCGGAGAAAAATCCGCCGCAAAAGCCCGGCCTTTGATGACCACGCGTTCACCCACCAGATAGCGCGAACGTTCCGACGACAGGCGGGTCAGCTGGGAGCCGCCGCTCTGGCGGGCCGCCGCGAGAGATTGTATCAACTGTCCCCATACGCGGGTGTGGTGGCGCTCGCCGATGCCGGAACGCCAGACATGGGTTTGATCGGTGCCGACAAAGGCGATCTGACCCATGCCGTAGGGTTGCAGGGCGACGACCGGCATGGAACCGGCGCGGTTGGCGCTCGCGGGCGATGGATCAGCGAGAAGGACTTGCGCGGCGGGGCGGGGACGACCGACGCGAGCGGTCCAGCGAACTCCGGGGAAGCGGGCCCAGAGCGCAGCGCTCTCACGGGGATCGTCAGCGAGGACCGTGACAGGCGAACGCTCACCTGCAGGTGTAAGTTTGAGTTGGACGGGCTCGGGGTGGTTGGGAGCGGCGTTCGCGTTGGCGTCGAGTTCGACGGGCAGGAGGGTTTCGAGCGGCGTGCCCCGATACGCAGCCGGGGAAAATCGCGGGCCGGCGAGGAAAGCGAGACCGCCGCCATATTTCTCGACCCACTCGGCGAGCAGGGCCATGCGCGTGGGGCCGATGGCTTTGGGGTCGACGTCGCCGATCAGAATCACGTCGTATGAAAGCAGGCGGTTTTTGTCGTCCGGGATCGCCGGCAGAAAGCGAGAATCGGGTTGTTGGGCCAGGCTTGGGTCGCCGTCGATCATGACGCAGTCGACGGACATGCGCCGGTCGCGTTGCAGCAAGTCGATCAGGTAGCGGAAGTCCCAGCGCGGCTCGCCTTCCACATACAAAACGCGGGTCTTCGTATCTACCACGCGGACGGAGGCTGTAGCCGAGTTGTTTTCTGTTACGGTTTCGCCGGGAATCGGTTCGGCGGAAACCTCGACGGTGAGTTCTCCCAGTGCCGCGGGAACGAAATCGAGGGTGATCTCCTGTTCGCCGTCGGCACCGAGTCCCAAGACGCGGCTGGCAACCTTGCGACCATCAGCGGTGAGGGTGATTTGAGTTTTTTGCCCGGACAGCCCGGTGGCGCGAATGCGTGCGGTGAATTCGGCGCGCTCCCGCAGAAGGGCGAATTGAGGGCCGCTGACCTCGATCACGGAAAGATCGCGCGGGGATGTGACTCCAACTCCGTAAAGGTAGAGCGGAACGTCATCCTGTTTTGCGAGCCGGGCGGCTTCAAGGGGCGGCGCGCCGGTGTTATTGGCACCGTCGGTGATGACGAGCACGCCGGCGAGGGATTGCCCTCGGGTGCGATTAAGGAGATCGCGCAACGAATCACCGAGTGCAGTGAAGTTTTGCTGGTAATCGATGGATTTGAAAAGCGAATCGACCTCGCGGGGCGGCGGCGTGCCCAGCGAAGTGAGCTCACGGCCAAAGGTGAAAAACTCGAGGTTAGCCTTCGAGGCGAGCGAAGGCCAGAGGTCGAGCTTGGGATTGGCCGCAAGAGCGGAAAGCAGTTCGGCGCGGGAGATCCTGGCGGCGATGGGAGTTCCCATTGCGAACGCGGCTCGATCAATGTCAGCCGGATCGGAGCGGCCGTCGGCGAGGGTCATGCTTTGCGACGCGTCGATCAGCACGGCAAGCGTGCGACGCGTGCGCTCCTGGATTTCTAGATTGAGCATCGGTCGCGCGAGCAAGACCAGCAGCAGGCCAAGAGACAGCGCCCGCAACACGATCAGGACGGCGCGACGCCGGCGCGCCATGCGCGGAGCCTGGCGACGATAGCTCCACAGCAAAAGCGCGATCAGTGCGAGCCACGTGAGGAGGGCCCAGCCGGGATTAAGACCGGCCCATGTGACCGAGGTGGTGCTAACGTTGTCGGACAGCGTTTCGCCGGGAAGCAGGAATTTCAGGAAAGCGGAAGGCATCGGATCATTTTTCCCGGCTGAAGCGGTGGGCGAGGGCGCTTTCAAAAAGTGCCAGCAGAAATACAAATGCGGCGATCCACGGCCAGAGTTCGCGGGAAGGGCCGGCGAGGGCGGTGGAGTTGAGATTTGAGGCGGGAGATTTGAGGTCGGAGGCCGGCGATGCGGTATCGAGAGACGCGGATGTGAGATCGGATTCGGAGGGATCGACCTGCACGGCGAACGTGACGAGGGGACGTGACTCGGCGCCCGTGAAAAGCGCGTAGCCTCCCGGCGTATCGGTGTCGGCGAACGTAAGGCGAGCGGTTTCGCCCGCGGCCTCGATGCGGCCGGCAATGCGGCGACCAAGCGTGTCACCGGGACGTTGCACGCTGAAATCCTTGCCCGTGAGTTCGACGGCCACGGGAAGCGAAAACACGTCGCCGGGGGCGAGGGTGAGCGCGCCATCGGTGCGTTGGGTAAGGTGGGCGACCAGGCGATGGATCAGCGGAATGAATGCCGAGTGAACAGGCAGGTTGCTCCATTCGGTCGTCGCTGAGGTGGAAAACAAGGCAACGCCTCCGCGTCCCACCTGGTGGGTGAGCGCGACGGGAGTTCCGTCATTCAAACGGAGCAGTGTGCCGCCGCGTTCAACAGCGGGATTGAGGGGAGTAAGCGGAAAGAAGCGTTCCAGCCGGACCCCTCCTAGGTCGCCCATCTCGCGGTCGTTCCAGAGCGCGGAAACGGGGTGAGTGTAACCCTGCGAAACGAGCATGCCACCCTGCGCAGGTGCGGAGAGCGAACCAAGGCGGGCGGGAAGCAAGGCGGAGAAAGTGGGATCGGTGTTGTAGAAATCGGGATCGGTTGCAGGACCGGGAAACACGATCAAGGCCCCCCCGGACTCGATATAAGTGCGCAAGGCGACGGAGGCGGCGGTGTCGAGACGAGGGATGTTGGCGAGCACGACCAAGTCGGTTCCGGCAAGTGTGGCGGCATCCAGCGCAGCGGACGTAGCCAAGCTCGGACGCAGATAAAACCGAGTGGTTTCAACGGCGGAAACCGGCGCGAGGGCATTGGCCACAAAAAAGCCGTCGCGGTAGGTGGCGGACACCGGCGGGGTGCCTTCGATGATGAGGGCGCGCAATTGGTCCACCGCGAGCACTGCGAGGGCGCGCTGGTTGTCGATGGCGAGGGCGTCCGAGGGAATCGTGGCGGTGAGCGTATGGTGCCCCGCGGTGGCGAAGGTCGCGAACAACGCGACGGTTGCGGTGGCGCCCGGCTCGATGCGCGTGAGCAGTGTTTCGTCGAGTGGAGCGTCCTGGTTGACGGCGAGGGTGAGGCGGATGTTTTCGGCGGTGGCGGCACCGAAATTTTTCACCTCTATTTCGCAGCGCACGGGTTGACCGACGGCGGGCACGCTGGAGCCGATCCCGAGGCGGACGATTGCGAGGTTGGGCTCGGGCTGCTCGCCTACAGGAATAACGTGAAGGTTGATGGTTTCGCGGAACTCGTCGCGCAAAGCCTGGATCTTTTCGCGCAGCCGCCATGCAGCGGACTGATTATCGGTGAGAACGAAAACATCGCGCCGTCCTTGAAGCGGATGCAGCAACTCGGCGGCCTCCTTGATGCCGCTGAAAAGATCACCGTTTTCCGCCGAGGGCTTGGCGGCTTCGAGTGTGCGACGGACCAGCGCGAGATCCAGGGTGGGCTGGGGCACGGCACGCACGGTGTGGCTTGCGGCGAGAAACAGAGCGGCGGAGGAACCGGACGGCAGTTGTTCAAGCAGCCGACGACCGGCGACTTTGGCTTGTGAAAAACGTGTCTCCGCGCCGGCGGATTGGCACATGCTCGCTGTGTGATCGATGACCAGGACCGCAGTGGTCGCCTCACGGGACCCGAAGTTGAATCCGCCGCCGGGCAGAACCGGTCGCGCGAACGCAAAAGCGAGAGCGGCGATGATGAGGCAACGCAGAAGCAGTAAGAGAAGGTCTTCGAGTTGCAGGCGACGGCGATTGCGTTGCAGAGCGGCGGCAAGAAAACGCGAGGCGGCCCAGCGGACACGTTGCACCCGAGTTTTGCTGAGAAGATGGATAACGACGGGTAAAGCAATGGCGCCGACGGCAAGCAAAAATGTGGGTGCGAGAAAATTCATCGCATCAGCGGGCGGTCGTCTTTCGACGGAAGGCGAGATAGCTGCTCAAGGTCTCGGCGAGTGAGTGCGAGGTGTTGGCGAGGACGTAGTGGCATCCGGCGCGGTCGCAAGCCGAGCGGACAGAACGTTGCCAGGTGGTGAAGGCCTCAAGGTAGCTTTTTCGAATTGAAGCTGGCTGCGTCTCGATGAGCGGTTCGCCTTCGAGTCCTTCGAACTCGACCGTGCCGGTGAAAGGAAATTCGATCTCGTGCGGGTCGAGCACGTGGAATACAATGACCTCGCTTCCGCCAAAGCGAAGCTGGCGGAGCCCGGTGGCGAGAGCTTCGTCGTCCTCAGCCATGAGATCACTGATGAGGATGACAATGCCCCGCGCCTTCAGCTGGCGGGCAAGATCTCCCAAGGCGGAGGCGATGGCGGTCTTCTGGGTGGCTTGGAAGGCGGCGAGGCGATCCATAATGTGATGGATGCGCCCGGGATTGTCGGTGCGGGCAAGACGTTCGCGGACTTCGGTGTCGAAGAGATTGAGCGCGACGGCGTCGCGCTGGACGAGCACCAGGTGGGCGAGGCAGGCGGCGAGAGCCTTGGCGTATTGAAGTTTGGATACTGATCCGGAGCCATAGTTCATCGACTCGCTTCCGTCCAAGAGGAGATGGGCGACGAAGTTGGTGTCCTGCTCGTATTGCTTGATGTAGTGACGATCAGTCCGGCCGAGGATTTTCCAGTCGAGGTGACGGAGGTCGTCGCCGGTGGTGTATTCGCGATGCTGGGCGAATTCGATGGCGAAACCCTTGAAGGGCGACCGGTGTTCGCCGACGCGATATCCCTCGACGACCGTGCGCGCGAGCAGGCCGAGAGCTTCTCCGCGCGATACGGCATCGGCGTCGAGCAGTGACGAGGATTGAGGATCGGACATGAGATGGCGACTCGATGACGTGTCCCGATCTCCGCCACGCATTTTGCGAGAAGCAGATTACCGAAACGCGCTTCCGAGGTCAGGACACGGGTTCGTTGCCCGGGATGGATGCGACGATCTGAGCGATGACGTCGTCGGTGGTAATTCCTTCGCTCTGGGCGGTGAAGTTGATGGCGATACGGTGGCGCAAAATGGATTTGGCGACGGCGGCGACATTGTGGGCACCGGTGTAGACTTGGCCATTGATCAGGGCGTGTGCCTTGGCGGCCATGATTAGCCCCAGACTGGCACGAGGGCCCGCGCCTACGGAAAGAAATTTTTTGGCGATCTCGTGGGCCTCGGGCGTGCGTGGACGGGTTGCGCGAACAAGGGTCTCGGCGTAGCGATAGACGTGATCGGCGACGGGCATTTTTTTGACCGTGTCTTGGATCGCGATGATCTGATCGGCGTTGAGCACGGGCTGCGGTTCCTCGACGGTTAGGCCGGTGCCGCGCTTCATGATGAGGAGCTCCTCGTCGAAGGACGGGTAGTCCACATTGATGAGGAACATAAAACGATCGAGCTGCGCCTCAGGGAGCGGATAGGTGCCCTCCTGTTCGAGCGGATTTTGAGTCGCAAGGACGAAGAATGGCTTGGGCAGAGGACGGGTCACGCCACCGACGGTGACACGACGCTCCTGCATGGCCTCAAGCATGGCAGCCTGGGTTTTTGGAGGTGTGCGGTTGATTTCGTCGGCGAGGACGATGTTGGCGAAGAGAGGACCGGCGAGAAACTTGAACTCCTTGGTGCCGCTCAAGGGGTCTTGGTAGATGATCTCAGTGCCGGTGATATCAGAGGGCATCAGGTCAGGTGTGAACTGGATGCGCTTGAACGACATTTGGAGAGTGTCGGCGATGGTCGAGATAAGGAGGGTTTTCGCGAGGCCGGGCACACCAACGAGGAGGGCGTGCGACCGGGTAAAGATCGCGATGAGAATCTCCTCCACGACATCGGTCTGCCCGACAATGACCTTGGCCAGCTCGCGTTTGACATCGAGGTAAGCGGTTTTGGCGAACTCGACCGCTTGAACGTCATCGAAGATGAGTGGATCGTCAGAAAGAGCAGTGTCAGAAGGTAGGCTGGGGCTGGTCATGAGAAATGGTATGGAAAAAAGGGCGCCGGAAAATGCGCGCAGACGGCCCGACGCGAATCGGTCGAGGTCATAAATAACCACGAGGGATCGTTTCATCTCCTCCTGGCGCCGGAGGGGATTTTACGGGCGTAGTTCGTTCAGCTCCGTGACTCTTGCCCAGTGCTTCAAAATCGGTGATTAGGGCTGATTTTGGAGCACACAATCCCTATATGGCGGTCGTTAGCTGATGACGGTTTTACGACGGCGGCAAACCGCGACGCCAAGCATCGAGGCACCGGCAAGGATTGCGTAAGTGGATGGTTCTGGAACCGCGGATATCGTCACGCTCAGGTCACCGGTGCTATTGTTGAATGAGAAGGAATTGCCTGAGGAGTCCGTGAAAGCGGAACCGCTGCCGCCGCTGGCGGTGTAGCTACCGGCAATGCTCACGCTGTCAAACGAGCCCCCCGTCTGCCCATCGAAGAGATTGAATGTATGGCTTCCGGTGGAGAGCGTGTCGGAGAGCGTGATATTGAGCGTTCCGTCGAACGTGAAGGCGGTGGCTGCAACCGTGATCGCAGCGCCAACTTGAAAGTCACCAGATCCAGTGATCGTGACTGCGGAACTGCCAGAAGAATTGAGTCCGATTGTCTTACCCGTGGCGGTAAGCGTGCCCACGCCTTGGAGACCGCCGAGGGTGTAGGTGTTCGTTCCCGCAGTGAATGTCACTGTTCCAGCACCACTGACATCAAGCGCGCTGTTTTGCAGAGCTAGGACGTTGGACAGGGCCAATGTGCCTGCGTTGACTAGCGTGCGGCCAGTAAACGTGTTGGCAGTGGAAAGCGTCAGTGTGCCCGTGCCGCTTTTCGTCAGGCCGCCATCGACGGTGCTTTCGAGGCCCGCGTCATGGATGAGTGCTTGGCCGATCGTGATAGCAAAGCTGTTGGTATCAATCTTGGCACCACCCGTTTTGACCACGTTGGTGATCGTGCCGGTCAAAAAACCCGTGTTGGCCTTGGTTGCTTTCAAAACGCCACCGTTGAGATTGAGTGTGGCGGAGGTCGTTCCGGTCTGAGTCAACCCGGAGGTGGTCAAGGTGCCCCCATTAAGATTTACAATACCGGTGCCGCTTGTGCCGCCGGACGAACCGAAGCGAACCACGTTCGAGGCACCAGTGATCGTCACGCTGCCGCTATTGATGTTCAGCGTGCCGGTCGCACCTGCTCCATTGGCTAACACGACATTGTTCGCAGACGCGCTTACCGTGCCCCCTTCAACGTTTAAGATGCCAACTTGGCTCGCAGAACCACCAACGACAATGGCCGCTGCTGTCGTAGATAGAGATCCACCTGAGTTCACATTGACCGTTGTGCCACCATCGATTTTGATCAAAAGCCCGGTGTGAGTAACCGCCGCATTGGTAATGCCGCTGCCACCGATGTTTAGAGTGCCGCCGCCCTTGATGGCAGTATTTCCAGCCCCTTCAGAACTGGTCACGGTTACATTATTCCCGATGGTGGCTGATTTTCCGGTAGCAATAGAAAGAGCGCTTGTTGTTCCTGTGCCTAGATTGAGTGTAGCAGCTGATGCTGCCTGAAAGCGATATCCCGTGTTGTTAATGGCGATGCCGGTGGTGGTGAAAGTGGATCCGCCGGTAAGGGAAATTACATAAGATTGAGCCGTCCCATCCGTTCCTCCGAATGTTGCACTATTCGAATCCGCCCACGTTGTGTTGCTGGGACCACTCAACCACCATGAACTCGTCGATGTATCCCAAGCTCCACTGCCGGCGCTGCCGGTTGCCGACTTTGTGCCCGAGGGGTCCCAGACCAAATTCGCTGCCGACGAGACAGGCGCGACTGCAAGCATCGTCGAAAGAGAGCAGAGAAGGCTGGTGACGGTGGAGCGCGGGAGCGCAACACGCTGAATAAGGGAGGGGCGGCTTGGGTGTATTTTCATGGAATATCGGCAGATCGATAACGGGGAACTGAGGTAATTAGGCAGGTAGAGACGTGAGCCTTTGAGAGCTTTCTTCCTAGGAGCGCGAAGAAGCTTCAATGACTCTATCGGATCGTGCGGCGCTTCCTATAGGCGACAATCGCCAACGCTTTCCGTAGTCCTACCTCTTATTACCATTTCCCTACCTCTGTCGTTCGACGGTAGATTCCTTGATGATATTCACTCCCACCTTTGCTTACGATACTCGCTGGGGGACAAGCCGGTTTTTTGCACAAACCAGCGCGTCAAATTAGCCGGGTGGTTAAACCCAAGGTAGGCGCTGAGCTCTTTCAGCGGTTTATTGTTGGTTTCCAAGTAGCCCTTGGCTGCCTGCAGCCTGCGATTGCTCCAGTATTCCAGCGTGGTCATGCCAAACTCGCGTTGAAACATCCGATCCAGTTGAACCCGGCCCACCCCGGAAATGGCTTTTAACGCCGCGTCGGGAAAATGCTCTCGCAGTGGGGTGGTGCTGAGACAGCGCGCTGCGTTCATTACGCGCTCATTGATTGAACGGGCATAGGCAAAGGTGCGGCCCTGTTGAATCATGATGCTGATGAGGCTTTCGATCCAGATCGTCAGACTGCTCTGGATTCTAAGATACAGTCGGTATGTTCCGATGTGCCGCCGCCGGTCCATCCTCATATCAACATCAGGAAGGTCGTTTTGCATCGAGTCGATGAGTGCGCGGGCATTCTTTTCCAACAAAGGAAATTCCTTGGCATCCAAGATTGCGATGTCTCGTTCGGAGAGAAGGTCCTCTCCTGTCTCCCACTGGCAGGTTACGTGAATTGAAATCAGGCGGGCATCGTCGGAAAAATCTTGCTGCGTGACCGCCTTGGGAAGGATCACCCACTGACCGGCATGAATGGTCCATTCCTTGCCTTCGGCGGCCAGGCGAACAGACCCTTGTAATAGCAACCAAGCCAAAACTTGATTGGAGTGATCAAGCCGCAGGTGCTTGCCGTCATCCATCACTTCCCCTTCATAAGCCCATAATAACTCCAAGCGGATATTCGCCCATTGGGGAAGGGGGAGGGTGGGTTCGGAAAAAACCGAAGGAGTTCGCGAGGGCATGTGACTACAAACAAGACGCAGTGAATCTGAATGGATTGGGGCTTAAGTTTTTTCCACTTTCAGGGCAAGTCGGACAAGGCATTCGATCAGAGCACAGCAGCCATTTTTGAAGGCGGTGTCCACAATCGCAATGACCGACTGCGCAGCGCGGGTTTATCCGGCATCGCGCTACAGGGATGGTCTCCAAAGTGAAATCCCTTGCCGGGTTACGCTACCGACTGCTTTCAGCCGGGAGCGTGTCCCTGAGGACAAAAATACCAAGCGGAGGAATCACGTCTTTGCTGCCCTCGTCCTCGGGTGGCACCGCGAGGTTGGCAGGGTTGTTGATAAACACGGTCACGCGTTCCTCCGGGCTCACCTCAATGCCATTCATGTAGGCGAGCTTCCATTGTCCGTCTCTTTGTTCGTCTATCGCGACCTTTAGGCCGACTCCGCCATTCGCGGCGTCGGTCACATGGCGATCGCCGACAGGAAGGATCGTGGTGCGGCGATTAATGTTAAGCGCCAGCTCCTTGCCCGCAAGATTGACGAAGCGAACTTGCCCCCCCTTGAGCGCATCGTTCTCATCCTCCAAGACCGTGGCTACGTATTTGAGATCTTTGGTGAGCCAGATCACGACGAGGATTTTTTTCTGAGCGGGGTTGAGTCGAACCTGGGCCACGGGCACGCGAACAGGTTTTCCCTCCACTTGGGTCACGTTGTAGAACGAGAGGATCGGATCGCCCGCGTAAATGTGCGATTGGGTGATACGACCGCGATCAAGCGACAACGGCAGTGATTTGCCTTTCATGTCGTAGGCAAGCGAGGGGAGATCCCGGTTCCACGCGACGGCACGGAAGCTGATCGTGTTTTCTTCCTTGGGAGGCGCGGATTGGGCGAGGGCCACCTGCGCGCCACTCGTCATCAGTCCGATGCCGAAAATTAACAGAAGAGATTTAAATGTCATCGGGAGAAAGCCAGCGGAAGGATACCACGCGAAAACGGCGACCAAAAGTTTGATTGGAGATCCCGGCGTTCAAGGGAAGGACGGTCGGACGTATGGATGAATCCACGTAATCGGGCAGGCGTTGCACCACAGCTTCGCACCATGCGCGTGCGGTGATGACCGGAGTGGCTGGCGCGGCGGGCGAATTCACCGGATCGATTACATCACCGTAAGTGCGAATGACGAACGTATCGGAGCGCGCTGCGAGGGAAGGCCCGATGGATTGCAGGATGTCCGCCTGCGTTAACCAACCGGGAGCGCCTGCGTAGATAGAGTGGCCGGAATTGGCTCCTGTGGGTAAAAAATTATTCTCAGGATACGCAAACAGCGGACTGCCGCTGGTAATCAGAGCAAGGGCTGCAACGTTGAGGTTGGCATTGATGCCGGCGCGATTAACCGCCTGCTGAAGGGGGCCCGCTAAACCGGTGTCGGCCACCGGATCGCCAGCGGCTTTGGCCGGGGTTAGGACGCGATTGACGAATTGGGCGAGGGATAGGAAGGGGCCGCGTGCGCGAACTTGAGTGACGATTGCGGTGGCCAGCGTCGTGATCTGCGTGTCGGTCAAAGCACGATATCCCGTATAGGTGGCGTCCGGGAAATAAGCTGGCGAGGGCAGGGTGCTCTGCATGGCGCCAGGCTGACGGATGGAGCGCGCAAAGGGTGTCACGGTCGGAGTGGCCGCGGTGCCGTTTGCGCCCAGCCCGCGGAGGCCGGACAATACGGCGGTCCACGCCTCAACTGATGTGGAATTGACATTGAAGGCACCGCTATTGAGCAGGTTGGCGGCCGGGACGCGGGCGTTTTCACCCGGTAAGAGAGCGGCGGGATTGGGAACGCTCGGTGAGATTTCAGAGCCCCTCAACTGGCCTAAGGAGGGGAGTTCCTCGCCGATGTAGACCAGCCGGCGGTTGGCAGGTTTGGGGGCGGGAGTCGCGTTGGCGCCCGAGGCGGGGCGCACGGTGGAAAAGAACGTGCCGTCCCAGAGCGCGGTATTCAGCAAATAGCTGATATCATACCTGCGAATTTGAGTCCGTTTCGGAAGGTCGGGGACCAAGCCAGGATATGCCGGACTGTCGCCCAACGCGGTGGCGCTGTTGTCGGTCACCGAACTGAAGTAAATACTGCGAAGGTTGTCGCCGGGCGCGCTTACGCTCAGGGAACGTTCTACAAAACGATTATAAACGGAGTTGCCGACCGCTTGGAGCGGTTGATTGTCGGCGGCGATGGCTTCGTCGTTTGCAGTGAGATCCGCGTGCTGCAATTGACCCAGGGACATCAAGGGGATTTCGTCCGGCGCGAAGACGGTAGGCATGTCACTGAGAACCGCCTTTCCGTTGGATGTGATCGCCGGAGAGAGCTGCGATTCCCCTAATCCTCCTACACCCCAAGCGGTTTGAGCGGAAGAAAACGGATCGAAAACCTCGGTGAAAGCATCGGAGTTCGACCAGTGAATGAAGTTGGAATTCACGTATTCGAAATACGAGTTGACCGCGGTTTGGCCGCCGGACGGGTAATACATGCCCTTGGTCTGGAAGGAGGCTCGCAGGTTATACTCCTGGTAGGTGGCGAGATTCTTCACTTGGATGCGGAAGGAACGATCCAACTTGATGCCCGATATTTTGGTCTTCGTGTTCCCGAAAATCCAGTTGGGGATCTTGTTCGACGGAACGTCGCTGGAAGTCAGCGTATCTTGGCTGATGGTGCCCACCGCAGTGCTTTGCTGGAGCACAGACGATGGATTGCCGGGGACCGTCAGCGTGATATCCCACTTTCCCGAATTGCTGCCACTGGAATCGGAGGTGCGGGAAAGACAGCTAAGAAAGAAACCATCAGATCCCAGTTGACCGGAGTTGGCCGTGTCGAATGAGGGGTTTAGGTAATAGGGATCACAGGGGACCGAGTAATAGGTCAGAGGAACCGACGAATCCATTTCTTGCAGAGCGACGACCGTGTTGGAAATACCGCCGATGGTTTCGTTCGGCAGGGAACCGGCCGGGTTGATCTTGTAGGCCTTGGCTTCACCTGGAGCCAGCGAGAGCACACCTGGAGGAATCTGAAACACGACATTATCCAATACGCCCGGAGGCGCGCCGGCTGGATCAGACGGAGCGCCTGTGGCCGGGGGGAGATATTTCAGGATGGGATAATATCGATGGAAAATCGGATAATGACCCGAAGCGTTGGGGGTGTAGGCGACCTTGTAAGCCGGAAGAGCCGGCTGCCCGTTGAGGTGATCCACGGTCATCCGAGGTCCCAGGTAATTGAATACACTCGTGATATTCCGGGGCGACGCGCTGGTGGGATCTACGAAGTTACAAATAAGGCCGAGATCTTCTCCGAGATAGCGGGTTGCGTCGTATCGTCCGGCATGAAGTGAAAACTTGATGTTCAGACCTGTCGGGGCGGTGAGGCGACGGGTGTAGGGATTTCCCAACGTCACGATAATCGACGTGTCGATCTTGGGCCCGGCTGAGGTCGCGAACAAGGTCCGCAACGACAGGATGACCGGCGTTATCGCCGCCTGCACCTTCACCGGGTCGGTCGATAGATCAGCGGCTGGCTGAACGGTGAGGTCGGTGGGTTGATCGTAGGCGAGCCGATAAAAGGACTTCAACTGGTCCCATTTGGGGCCTAGTCGCGGACTGAGATTGAGGGTGGTATAGCCGAGGCCTCCGTTGGTGGCCGTCTCGGAATAAAGCGAGGGTTGTGCGGGATATTTGGATGCCGGATAATTCGACGGGCTGGATAGGGGAGTAACGCCGTCCGGGAGGATGTTGCGGCCGTCGAGAAATGTGTCGCCGGATTGCGGATCGAGATGGAACGTCAAGTCGCGTCGCAAACCGCCAAACTGTGAGTCGGCGATCACACCGTATGAGGAAGTGGTGAGATCGTGAGCATGTTTTTTGAGATTGGCGGATGCGACGCCCGGCGACGCCAAAGCAATGCCCGCTGGGGAGAGCGTGTTGCCTGCTCCGATATACAACGGGTCGGTCGCCGCCGTCGTCGCCACCGGATAGTTGGCTCCTCCAAACGCGGTTATCCGTTCGATGCCGTTGCGTTGAGCGGCGAGCAACCGGTAGCGGCTGTCCCGGCTGGCGGGCGTCGCGACGCTGTCGGGCGTATTGTTCACGATGTAGGGATCGGGGAGGTTGTGTTTTGCTTTCACACCCTCGTCGCCCACCCACCAAGCGTAACGTCCGATGCGGACGGGGCCGGCGAGTCCGGGGGCGCTGTTGGAGGTGATCGTGACCAGGGGGGCGGCTACGAAAGCATCGATGTTGGCGCCCACTGAATTCGAACCGAGGAGCAACGTAGCGGGCTGGTTGTTGATGCGGAGTTCGGTTGCGGCGAGGGTGCTGGCCGTGAAGGCAGAGCCGTCGGCCAACGTCACGGCCTGCGACGGGGTGAAGGTCATCGCGGCTGCGGCGGCGGGGGCGGTGATGTGTCCATCGGCGGCGGCGCTGATTACCTGGCGGTTCTCATTGCCGCTCACCAGCCAGTGCAGAAGCACGGGTTTCGGAGCTTCCGTGAAAAGGGCTTCGGGGACGGATTTGTTGCCCCACACCCCTGTCCAATAGCGTGTGCCGTTGGCGGGCGTTACCAAGCCGTTGTCGGCGGCGTTCGCCGCGGTGAGCGCAGTCGCGCCTTCGCCAAGTGCGGCGAAGGCGGTTGTCCGCTGGTCGGGGCCGGCGGCTTTTTGCAATTCGCCGAGGGCGACGTTGAGCGCCATGAGGGCGTTTTGCCGTGCTTCCGCGATTTGCTTGGTATTGGTCGCCACTTGGGTCTCCACGCGCGTGAGCGCCGCCAGTGATACCAAGAGCAGCACTAAAAACGCCAGAAGCGTGATCGTGATCAGCAGGGCGAAGCCTTCCGTTCTCCGATGGGGCGAGGTGCGCTTTTGGCAGGAAACCTTGGGGCGTGATGACATGGGGTAGGGGTCAAAGCTCTGGCGTGAAAAGCCTCAGTTCGTAGCGCCATACATGGCGACCAGATTTGAGCGTGTAACGGGTCAACGTATCTGGCCCGCAGCTCCCGGTTCCTAAACCGCGATGGAGATAATCCAAGTTTAAGACCGTCTCGGCGCGGGGAATCAGGTCGTGGGTGTGAAAGGAGGCGAAGAGGTCGTCCGCCGTGAAATGGCTGGCGGAGAATTCCATCGGAGCGGGTGCGGACGTGCGCAGGCCGGTGATGCCATTATCCAGAGTCACCCAGCGCACATCGGTGTGATTTCCGTGTTCTTGAGGAAGAATGTATGGGACATACTGGCCGGTGACCGTTGAAGCATGACGATCAATCATCTGCGAACGGTTGCGGTCCCGGTAATTTTCGTGCGGACCGCGACCAAACCACTCGAGGTTTTCGAAGCCTTGGGGAAGAATCATGCTCACGCCGAGGCGGGGAAGGTCGGGCACGGCACGGTTCACATCGAAACGATTTTCAACCTCGATGAAGCCGTCCGGGTGAATCGTGTAAACATGCCGATGACGCACGGCATTTTCGGAAGCGGCGCAGGCGGCGCGATGCTCAAGAGTGAGCACCGTGCGACCATCGGGCAGGCAACGCACTTTCGGTGGACTCGGGAAGAGCGTGATCTTGTCCAATCCCGCCTTTAGCCAGCGGCCGAGGGGCTTGTCGTCCTGGCCGCTCCAGCCCTTGATGCCGTCGTTATCGGTGGCGGCGCGCCAGACCTGCAGGCGCGGCCCGGACAGCAGAACTTCGTTGTTCATCCATGCCGCGGTTTCGATCAAGCCGCTGTCGGGGTTCACGGCGAGTCGCAGGTTATCGTTGCCGATGACCAGTCCACCTTTGGTGCGCTCGACGACGAGTGGTTGGCGAGTGACCTTGGGTTTAACCGCACGTGGCGATTTACGGGCGATCAAGATCTGGTCCCACGCGACGATGTGGCCCGCCTCGCACCATGCGGTTTGGGCACCTGAAGCGAAGGTGACGTGTAGAAACGCTTCGTCGCCGGGATTAAGATCAAGGCGTGGAAGACGAATGGGCACTTTGGCCGTGGTCTGCGGAGCGATTTTTAAAGGACGCAGGGCGCCCTCGGCGACGGTTGCTCCGTTCACTGCCAGGCGCCACGTGCCGCGCAGCCAGTCGAGGGTAGAAAAGTCCTGCCGGTTTTTCAGCGTGAGTGTGCCGTTTTTAAAGCCGACGAGTTTGATCGGTTGGGCGAGATGTTTGAATTCGAAGAGCGCGGGGTGCGGGGTGCGGTCGGGCCAGACGAGACCATCGCAGCAGAAATTCACGTCGTTGGGTGTGTCGCCGAAGTCACCTCCGTAAGCCCAGTAGGTTTTCCCATCGGGCGTGGTCTTGCGCAGACCGTGGTCGATCCACTCCCAGATAAAACCTCCTTGGAGGCCGGGGTATTTTTCGAAGAGGTCGAAGTAGTCGGCGAGCGAGCCGTTGCTGTTGCCCATGGCGTGCGAGTATTCGCACAGGATCATCGGACGGCGTTGATCGGGGTGATCGGGTTTCGTCGCCCAGGCGATCATGCGCTCCAGCGAGGGATACATCGGGCCGACGACGTCGGTGGCGTGGTCGCCAAGGCAAAGGTCGTGCTCTTGTTTGAGTATCCGGCCTTCGGGACTGTTCCAGAGCGCGGCCTCGTAGTGCAACGGACGACTTGGATCGTAGGTGCGAATCCAGCCTGCCATGGCGTCGTGGTTGCTTGCGTAGCCGCTTTCATTGCCCAGCGACCAGAGAATGATCGACGCGTGGTTTTTGTCGCGCTCCACCATGCGCACTGCGCGATCAAGGAAAGCGCCGGCATAACGCCGATCCTGGCAGAGTTGCGAGAAATAGTCGTGCGACTCCACGTTCGCCTCGTCGATCACGTAGAGTCCGAGTTCGTCGCACAGATCCAGCCAGTAGGGATCGTTCGGATAATGTGAGCAGCGGACGGCGTTGAAATTGAACTGTTTCATCAGGACGGCATCGAGCCGTAGCGTTTCGCGGTCGACGGCCTTGCCCTTCGTATCGTGGTGATCGTGGCGGTTGACGCCGTTGATGAGCACGCGACGGCCGTTGATGAGCAACTGGCGATCGCGGACTTCAATGGAGCGAAAGCCGAAGCGGGTCGAGGTGGACTCAACCGCGTTTCCTTGCGGATCGATGAGCGTGACCACGGCCGTGTAAAGGGCGGGCGTCTCGGCGGACCACATGCGGGGTCGTTTGACAGGCTCCTCGAACGTCACCTGCAAGCGCGGCCACGCGCCGTGTTCGCCAGCCGGAACCAAGAGGCGAAGTGGTTTTTTGAATGCACTGCGTTTATCCGGATCCGTGAGTCGCGCCTCGATTCGCCAGCCGGCCTCGGGCTGGCGGGGGAAGCCGACGCGCACCGTGAGCTTGAACCGACCATCGCGATAGTCGTTTTCGAGGGCGCCAGCGGCCGAGACGTCGGCGATGTGGACCGGCGCGGTCGCATACAGATAAACTTCGCGGTGAAGTCCGCCGAGCCACCACTGGTCCTGGTCTTCTATGAACGAGGCGTCGGACCACTTGACGACCACGGCGGTCACCACGTTGACCGAGTCGACGATTACAAACGAAGTGATGTCGAATTCCGAAGGCAGTCGCGAGTCCTTGCCCATGCCTACGGGGTGCCCGTTGACATAAACATAAAGAACGCTCTCGGCTCCGCCGAAATGAATGATCACGCGGCGGCCTTGCCAACTGTCCGGCAACGAGAATGTGCGCGTGTAGATGCCCGTCGGGTTATCGTGCGGGACAAACGGCGGCTCGTCTGGGAAGGGCATCTGCACGTTGGTGTAGTGAGGGTTCCCGTGTCCTTGGAGCGGCCAGTTGCCCGGCACCTCCAGGCGGTCCCAGCTTGAGCGGTCCGTCTCCGCGGCCACATCGGCGCGCGTCACCGCCTCGGGACGTGCCGCCATTTTGAAATGCCACGTTCCGTCGAGGAGTTGAAACCAAGGGGACTGCTCGCGCCCGCCCGCCCGTGCGCTCTCCGCCGTGGGGAACGGATAGAGCGTTGACCTCATCGGAAGGCGGTTAAGCGCCAACTGTTCAGGCGCCATCCACGTTTTCAGCGGACCGATCTCCAGAAGGTCAGGGATATCCGTGGGCATCTGTGCGGTGTGTCGCGCCAACGCTGTATGCGCCGGCGCGGAATTCGGAATCAACGTTTAACCAAAGAAGGGGTTATTTTTTGGGGGGAGCGGGCTGGCTGTATTCGATCGGTTTCTCCGCATAGACGCGGACGTAATCGACATACATGTCGGAGCCATTGCCGTAGCGCTCAAGATCGATGGGCCAGCCGCTGATGCCACCAATGGCGTAGTTGATGAGGAAGCATGCGGGGTTCTCACGGGAGACGTTGTTGGTCGGGTGCCGGAACACTTCGATGTTGTCGAAGTAGTAGACGGTGTCGTCCAAGCCGATCCTGACCGCGTAGGTATGAAAGGTGGTGGACCAATACGATTTCCCTCCGAGGTTCATGATATCAGGCCGGGTCGTGGGGGTTTTCTTTTTGGTGCCGTCGGCGTTTTTTTGCCCCCAGAAATGGCTCACAATGGAGTATCCGGGATGGTTGGGGTTCTTGGGGCCGACGCCGCCGTAGGCCTCGACGATGTCGAGTTCATCGCCGTTCGAGCCGCGGTCGAGATGCGTGAGCGTCCAGAAAGCCGGCCACGTGCCGGGTGCGGATTGAGCGACGAAGCGGCACTCGAGATAGGCGGGAGGCATTGCCCAGAAGCCTTTGCCGTCCATGTCAACGGATGCGAGGATGCCAGTGCGGCCCTTGGTGCCGGGCTCCTTGCTGGCGCGGATGCGCAGGTAGGTATCCACCTGGCCGAACGGCTTGTTTTCGCCGCCGACATCGGAAAAGGGCCATCCGCTGAAGTCGCCGAAGCGGGGTTTGTGGGCGTTGTAGCGAGCGCCGCGTCCGTCGTTGGCGATGGAAAGCGGACCGTCGAAATCGTCCGAGAAAACCAGTTTCAGACCTTTCGCGCCGGGAGGCGTGGTTTTGGGGATGCCTTGGTTCCATTTCACGCCGCCGCGGTTGTAGACCTGCAGTTCAAAGATGTCGCGTTTGCCGGCGGCGTTGCGCGCGAGGATACGGATCGTGGCCGGGCCTTGCGGGAACTGGTCCGCGTGGAATACGAACGATCCGTTGCCTTCGGCATCCAAGCGGACGCCTCCCGGAGTCAGGTTTGAATCGTGTCCCCACTCGTTCGGGTTTTCTTTGGTGGGTTGACGCCAGCAGAGGGCGGTCGCCTCGATCATGCCAAGGGCTTTGAACTTAACGCGCACGTCGCCTTTGACGTCACTGCGGAGAGCCGGCTCGGACACGGTGATGGCTTGGATCCATTCATCATGGCCGCCTTTTTGACCGTAGTTGAATTCGTGATAGCCGTCCTCTTTCAACGTGGTGGTCGGCTGCGCCGCGACGGAAAGGGCAAGACTGCCGAAGGCCAAAAGGAATAAGCGGGGAATCAGATGTTGGTTCATGATATCGTTGAGATAGGAAATGAGTGTGGAGCCCTTTTCGGAGATGGATCATCGACATCATGGCCGAGCCGGGGGCGGTAAGTTGGTATTTTCCCCGTGCAATAAGACAGCGATGCAGCGGCGTTTGTGGTTTTGGGGTGGGAAACCATGAGACAGAGTCGCTCCGCACCCGACGCCTAAACAACGCCGAATGCTTTTCGGTTAGCGACTTTCACTTATCATCAGGTGGCCGTGGAGACGAGCACCGCGATCCTTTTTCAACGGTTTAACGCGATATGAATGCCCTAATTGCAAGGAAGTAGAGGAGTGGTAAATGGAGGTATGAAGGCGGAAAGCCTTTGCCGTTGCCGATGCGGACACGCGGCGGCGATTTCAGTAACCTATCAGAACGACTGACCCCAGCGCCCTTCGGCGCACAGCCTTTCTGGAAATAACCCCGCGACCGGCGCTTCTTGTCGTGCTGATGACACGGTGGCGCCGCGCAAATTCATAATACCTATGAGAACAAGCATCCTGCTTGAGCAGCGCATGGGCGCATACTTGCATGCGACCCTGACCGGAGAAACCGGCGTCAGTCGTATCGGAAAAAAACTACAATTCGCAGTCGACCGGATAGGAATCTTGCGCCGAATCATTTCACCTCGTCTTCGGCTGCCGAAGTTTTCCGCTCTGGCCTTAGCGGCCCTTTTCTTGGGCATCGGCGAGAGCCATGCGGTTGAAATCATCAAGGACAACTCGGACGCGACGGGTGTCACGATCACGGGCTCCTGGGTGTCCAGCACCACGGATCCGGGATATTATGGGACCAATTATTTCCATGACAGTAACACCGGAAAAGGGACGAAGTCGGTTCTCTACACTCCGACGATTCCGTCGACCGGACAATATCTGGTGTATGCACGATGGACGGCGGGCACCAGTCGTGCGCCCAGCGTGCCAATCACCGTCACGCATGCCGCAGGCGTGGCTAATTTATCGGTAAATCAACAGACCTATGGCAGCACCTGGTTCTTGCTGGGAAGCTACACCTTCAATGCGGGGACGGCGGGCACGGTGCTGATCTCCAACACCGGGACGACAGGTCATGTGATCGCGGACGGAGTGCGATTCGTGTCGGTGGACCCCTCGCCGGCGGGAATCATCCAGGACAACATGGATGCTTCGGGAGTCACCGTCACAGGGGCTTGGACGGCCAGCACGACGGCAACCGGTTATAACGGCACGAACTATTGGCATGATGGTAACGCGGGCAAGGGAACCAAGTCCGTCCGCTTCACGCCCAATATCCCATCGGCGGGAAACTACCACGTCTACATGAGATGGGTGTCCAGCAGCTCCTACGCATCGAACGTCCCGGTGACGATCACCCATGCGAAAGGGACGACCGATCTGAAGATCGACGAACGCTTCGGTGGCGCCACGTGGTCTGCACTGGGGACATTTTCCTTCAACGCAGGCACCGCGGGAAATGTTTTGATTTCCACGACCGGCACCACCGGCCACGTGATCGTGGATGCCATCAAGTATGTTCCCACGGCCGACATGATCATCGACGCGAACGACACGACCGGCATCACCAAGACGGGAACGTGGACCGCGAGCACTTCGACCACCGGCTATTATGGAAGCAACTATTTGCACGACGGTAATTCG
>Ga0247813_10001037_pt1 | contig 22232 bp, 18 predicted proteins | sample UWRJL169409C1_FD_180719 | JGI IMG/M metagenome (GOLD analysis project Ga0247813, IMG submission 180719) | Plant litter microbial communities from Arlington Agricultural Research Station in Wisconsin, United States - UWRJ-L169-409C-1 | ecosystem: Environmental > Terrestrial > Plant litter >...
ATGGCCGACGCCGCACCGCCGGACGAGCCGCCCGGTGTGAGCGACGCATCGCGCGGATTGACCGTGCGGCCGTGCAGCCGGTTGTCGGTGAACCAACGGTAGCTGAAGGCCGGCGTGTTGGTGCGGCCGACGATCACCGCGCCGGCCTTCAGGAAGTTGTCGACCACCGGGCTGTTCGTCGCGGCGATGCGGTCCTTCTGCAGCGTCACGCCGTTGGTGGTCGCGAAGCCGGCCTGATCGATGTTCACCTTCACGGTGATAGGCACGCCGGCCAGCGGGCCGCAGTCTTCGCCGCGTGCCAGTGCGGCATCGATGGCATCGGCGCGCTGCAGCACTTCGTCGGGGCGCCAGTCGACCACGGCGTTGAGCTGCGGGTTGACGGTGTCGAGTCGGGCCAAGGCGGCCTGTGCGGCCTCGACAGCGGAGAACTTTCGTTGCGCGATGTGCTGCGCAACGTCGGATGCGGAGAGGCGCCAGATGTCGGTCATGGGTGGGGTGTTTACAGCGTGGCGAGCACGCTGTCCAGGGTCTCGACCAGCAGATCGGCGTTGGCTTCGGAGAAGACCAGCGGCGGGCGGATCTTCAGCGTGTTGGCATGCTCGCCGGTGGCGCTGAAGAGCACGCCGCGCTCGCGCATCGCGTTGACGATGCGTGCCGTCTCGGCCGTGGCCGGCGTGCGCGCCTGGCGGTCCGTCACCATCTCGACACCGACGAAGAAGCCGGCACCGCGCACGTCACCGATCAGCGCATGGCGCTCCGCCAGTTGGCCGAGTCGTCCGCGCAGGTACGAGCCCACGCGCTGCGCATTCGCGACCAGGCCTTCGCGCTCGACCACGTCGAGCACTGCCATGCCGGCGGCCATCGACACCGGGTTGCCGCCGAAGGTGTTGAAGTAGCGGCACTCGCGGCCGAAGGCGGCCAGCACCGCCGGCTGGATCGCGATACCCGCGAGCGGATGGCCCGCACCGAGCGGCTTGCCCATGGTGACGATGTCGGGCACCACGCCGTGGCGCTGGAAGCCCCACATCGCATCGCCCGTGCGGCCGAGTCCGGCCTGCACCTCGTCGGCGATGAAGACGCCGCCGGCCTCGCGCACGGCCTCGACCGCCTCTTGAAGAAAGCCGGGCGGGTCGGTAAAGATGCCGTCGCTGGAGAAGGACGTATCGACCAGCAGCGCCGCGGGACGCATGCCGTGCGCCTTCAGGTCGGCGATGGCCTCGCGCACACCGGCCGCAGAGGCACGACCCATGTCGGAGGGCGCGATGCGGTAGCTGTCGGGTGCGGGCACGGTGCGCACGTTGTCGCCGAGTTGCACGAACTTGCCGAGCGACGGCGATGCCGCAGCGATGGCTGAAGTGACGCCGTGGTACGCGAAGCGCGTGACGATCAGCCCTTCGGCCTTCGTGTGCGAACGCGCAATGCGCATCGCCAGATCGTTGGCCTCGCTGCCGGTGCAAGTGAACATCGCATGCGCGAGTTCGCTCGGCATCGTCGCCAGCAGGCGCTCGGCGTAGTCGAGCACGCCTTCGTGCAGGTAGCGCGTGTGCGTGTTGAGGATGCCCGCCTGCCGCGCGATGGCCTCGACCACGTGCGGGTGGCAATGGCCGACCGAGGCGACGTTGTTGTACGCATCGAGGTAGCGCTTGCCGTCGGCGTCGTAGAGCCACACGCCTTCGCCGCGCACCGGGTGCAGCGGCGTCTCGTAGAACAGGCGGTAAGCCGGGCCGAGCACGCGGGCGCGGCGTTCCATCAGGGCCTGGGTGTCGGCGGGCAGTGCGGTCATCGAAAGGTCTCGGTTCAGGCGCAGGCTTGGCGAAAGGCGCGGGTCGCAGCGTCGGCACCGACGCGTTCGCAGGCTTCCAGCCGCGCCCACGACAGCGGGTTGTTGCGCAGCAGGTAGGCCGCGTTCTCCGGGTAGCGCGCGGCGCGCCAGCCGCTGATGGCGACCACCATCACCAGCCGGGCGGTGATCAGCGTGAAGAGCAGGTCGAGTTCGGTGGCCGACAACGGCCGTACCGCGTGGTACGCGGCGACGAAAGGCACGATGTGCACGAGGGGATCGTCGTCCGTGCCGATCTGGTAGGCCGCGGCCACGGCCAGGTCGTCGATGCAGGGCGCACGCACCATGTCACCGAAGTCGAGGATGGCGGCGATGCGGTCGGTGTCCTGCGGGTCGACCAGCACGTTGTAGATGTTGAAGTCGTTGTGGATCGGCTGCGCCGGCAGCGTGCGCAACACCGGCTGGGCCGTGTGCTCGAAGCGGTCGAGCGCTGCTGTGGCGAGCGCGCGGCGGTCAGCGTCGGCGATGTGCGCGAGCAGGCCGCGCACGCTGTCGGCGCGCTGCACGTCCCAGGGCAGCGGCAGGTCGCCGGCCGGGTGATCGAAGCCGGCCAGTGCCACGTCGAGCCGCGCCAGCATGCGCGCCAGGTTCTGCTGCTGCAGCGGCGTGCGCGGTGCGTCGGGCAGCGGCAGGCCGGGCAGGTAGGTGAAGACGCGCGCGACGCGCGGCAGGCCATCGCCCGGGTCGACCACGATCGATGGCTGGCCGTCGATCGTCGGCACGATGCGCTGCACCGGCAGCGTGGGGTCGGCCTTCGCGAGGTGCAGCAGGGCCTGCGTCTGGAAGTCGGCGACCAGCGCCGTCTCGGCCGGGTGCGAGATCTTCAGTACGAAGCGCGCGCCATCGGCGCCGCGCTCGAGCCGGTAGTTGCGGTCGCGCTCGCCGGTCAGCGGCTTCATCTCGCCGGCGATGCCCCAGCGCGCTTGCGCGAGCGCGCGCACCCAGGCATCGTCGAGTTCGGGCGAGCCTTCGCTCAACACCTGTGCATCGTCGAATTCGGCCACGCTCATGCGGCGCTCGCAAAGCCACGCAGCGCACTCGCGATGTTCGGGCCAAGGTCGTCGGAGAGGTAGCCGCCCTCCTGCACCAGCACCGTCGGCAGGCCCAGGCGCGCGATCTCGGCCAGCAGCCGCTCGAAGCCGGGCGTGGTGATCTTCATGCCCTTGTACGGGTCCTTCTCGTGCGCGTCGAGGCCGAGCGCCACCACCACGGCGCCGGGCGCGAAGGCGCGGATGCTGTCGCAGGCGTCGCGCAGCGTGGGCAGGTAGCCGTCGATGTCGGTGCCCAGCGCCAGCGGCTTGTTGATGTTGTAGCCCAGGCCTTCGCCCTCGCCGCGCTCGTGCGCATGGCCGGTGAAGAAGGGCGTGAAATTGCGCGGGTCGCCGTGCAGCGAAATCGTCAGCACATCGCTGCGCCGGTAGAAGATGCCCTGCGTGCCGTTGCCATGGTGCACGTCGATGTCGAGGATCGCCACGCGGTTGTGGACACGTCGCATGTACTGCGCCGCGATGGCCACGTTGTTGAGGTAGCAGAAGCCGTTGGCGCGATCGACGTAGGCATGGTGGCCCGGCGGGCGGCACAGCGCGTAAGCGGCGCGCTCGCCATCGAGCACCAGCTGCGCGGCATGCGTCGCCATGTTCGCCGATGCAGTGGCCGCGGCCCAGGTGTGGGCGCCGATCGAGCAGGCGGCGTCGCCCATGTGGAAGCCCGCCTGGCCAACCACGCTCTCGGGGTAGGTGCAGGGCTGGCCGGGGAACGGATGAATGTTCGGCATGACCTCGTCCGACGGGTCGTCCAGCAGTTGCCAGCGCGCATGCGCCGTCTCGAGGAAACGCAGGTACTCGGGCGTGTGGATGGCCGCGCGCGGTGCGGGGCCGAAGTCCTGGCCGGCGATGACTTCGTGGCCTTCGTCCTGCACTGCTTTCAGCAGGCGGAAGGCGCGCTCGGGCTGCTCGTTGCTGCGCTTCAACTTGCCGCGCACCATGAAGAGTTGCGGGTCGTGGTCCTTGTGGGTGTCGGTGTAGACGACTTTCATGCGATGGCTCCGAGTTCGATGCGGCGGCGTGGCTGGAGAGGCGCATCGCCGTGCTGCTCGACGAACAGCGCGCGCACATGTTCCCAGGCGTATTCGAGGTGGATGCGCATGGCCTTCTGTGCGGCCGCGGCATCGCGGCGCAGCAGCGCATCGACGATCACGCCGTGCGTGGCGGCCACGGCGGCCGAGTCGTCGACCGCGTTGATCAGCGCGATGATCATCCGCAGCTCCATTTGCGTGTCCATGAAGATGCGCAGCAGGCGCGCGTTGCCGCCCAGTTCGCAGATGAGCGTGTGCAGCGCGAGGTCGGTGGCGATGCGTTCGTCCTGCGGCGGTGCGGGTGCCGGCCGCACCATGGTGTCGAACAGGGCCTTCACACGGGCCAGGCCGGCGTCGTCGGCCTTGCGACAGGCCAGCTCGATGCTGGTCAGCTCGATGCTGATGCGCACTTCATACAGGTCGTCGATTTCCTGCACGCTGATGGTCCGGACCGCGAAGCCGTGGCGCGGACGCGCGACCAGCACGCCCTGGCGTTCCAGCCGGCGGGCAGCCTCGCGCACCGGCGCGCGGCTGATGCCCATGCGGCGCGCGATGTCGGCCTCGACGATGCGGCTGCCCGGCGGCAGCTTGCCGTCGACGATCGCGCGCGTGAGCTGCGCTTCGACCAGGTCGACCAGATCGGTCGTGTCTACGGATTCGAACAGTGCGGTGTCGGTGGATGGGTTGACCATGGATGTTGTCTCTTCATTGGTGTGCTGCTGCTGCGCCTGCGGGAGATTGTCGAGGCGCCGTGCGGGCACGTGCCAGGAAGACGCCGGCCGCCATGATCAAGGCAATGCCGGCGGTCGCCAGGGTGTCGGGCGGCCGGTGGAAGAAGAAGGAACTGATCAACACCGCGAGCAGCAGCTGGAAGTAGTTGAGCGGCGCGAGCGTCGACGCCTCGACGCGCGAGAAAGCGGCCAGCAACAGCCATTGCGCCGCACCGCTGAGGGCGCCGCCGGCCAGCAGCAGCAGCGCATCGCCGGCGGGCACGTGCTGCGTCGGCCAGAAGAAAGGCGCCGGGATGGCGGTGACGACCAGGCAGACGATGGCGGTGTACGCGTACTGCACGGGGCTCGCCACGTGGCCGGCCAGGCGCCGCGTGAGCAGCTGGAAGATCGCGTAGCAAACGGCCGACACCGCCATCAGCACCGTGCCCAGCAGCGGCAGGTTGCCGCCCGGCCGCACGATGAGCAGCATGCCGCCGAAGCCCACGAGCACGGCGATCCAGCGGCTGCGCCGCACCGTCTCGCCGAGCAGCCAGGGCGACAGCGCGACCATCAGCAGCGGCGCGGTGAAGTAGATGGCGGTGGCCTCGGCCAGCGGCATCCACAGCAGCGCCGTCATGAAGCAGGTGGCCACCGTCGCGAGCATCACGCCGCGCAGCAGCAGCAGCGGCTTCTGCGGCGCGCGCCAGATGCGCAGATCGCCGTGGTGCAGCAGCATCGCGAAGGCAATGCCGATGACCGCGAAGTAGCGCATCACGTTGACGAAGGGCGCCGAATAGAACTGCAGCATGTACTTGCAGAACGCGTCGTACGACGCGAAGGCCACCAGCGCGCAGAAGAAGATCGCGACGCCGGCGCTTCGGGAGCCGGGCGGGCGCAGCGAGGCGACGGCGGCGCTCATTCAGTGCAGTTCATCGGGTGGACAGGAAGCCCTGCACGAACTGGTCGAGCGCCGGACCGATGGCTTCGACCATGTAGCCGCCTTCCTGCACCACCACGGTCGGCAGCTTCATCGCACCGACGCGCTCGCCCAAGAAGCGGTAGGCGTCGAGGTCGAGCTTGAGCACGCTGATGGGGTCGTCCTTGTAGGTGTCGAAGCCCAGCGGCATCACCAGCGCGCCAGGCGCAAAGTCGCGCACCGCCGCCACGCCGCGGTCGACCGCTTGCAGGAACTGGTCGTTGCCGGTGCCATGCGCCAGCGGCAGGTTGAGGTTGAAGCCTTCACCTTCGCCGACACCGCGCTCGTGGTCGTAGCCTGTGTAGAACGGGTAGTAGCCGCTCGGATCGGCATGCGTCGACACGGTGAGCACGTCATTGCGCGCATAGAAGATGTTCTGCGTGCCGTCGCCGTGGTGCGCGTCGACGTCGAACACCGCCACGCGGCCATGGTGCATGCGCAGCCGCTGCGCCGCGATGGCGCTGTTGTTGATGTAGCAGAAGCCGCCCGCGCGGTCGCGGTGCGCATGGTGGCCCGACGGGCGGCACAGCGCGTAGGCCACGTCGTCGCCGGCCAGCACCGCATCGGCCGCAGCGACGGCCGTATGCGCCGAGCGCAGGATCGATTGCCAGGTGTGCGGCCCGAGCGGGCACGACAGGTCACTGATGTAGTAGCCGGTGCGCGCGATGAGCGAGGGCGACGGGCACGGCGCGCGGTCGACGCCCGGCGTGCCGTTGTAGTACGGCGAGAGGTTGGGCAGCACCTCGATGCCCGGCTCCAGGCCGAACACCTTCAGTTCGCGCCACTGCGCGTAAGCTGTCTCGAGGTAGTCCAGGTAGTCGACGCTGTGCACCGCCTCGAGCGGCGCGCGGCCGACATCGGGCGGGGATGCCAGCGCGATGCCGCGGCCGGCCAGCGCGTCGCGCAGCGCATGCGCGCGGCTGGGCAGGTCGGTCGGCTTGCAGATGCGGCCGACGCGCATGTACTGCTGCGGGTCGTGCAGCAGCTGGTCGTCGGTGAAGAAGGCTTTCATGCGAAGGTCTCTTCGAAGATCGCCATGGCGCGTTCGAAGCGGGCGAAGAGTTCGTCCATCTCGGCAGCGGTGGTGATGAGCGCCGGGCAGAAGGCGATGGCGTCGCCCATGGCGCGCACGATCAGGCCCTGTGCCAGCGCGAGTTCGGCCAGCCGTGCACCAGCCTTCTTCGCGGGGTCGAAGGACACGCGCTTCGCTGGGTCGGCGTACAGCTCGATGGCGGCGATCAGGCCCACGCCGCGCACCTCGCCGACGTACTTGCGGCCTTCGTAGCCGTGCAGCGCCTTCTGGAACTGCGGCACCAGCGATTTCACGTGCGCGAGGATGTTCTCGTCCTCGTAGACCTTGAGCGTTTCCAGTGCGATGGCGCAGGCGACCGGGTGGCCCGAGTAGGTGAAGCCGTGGCCGAAGGTGCCGATCTTGCCGCTGTTGGCGGCGATGGCGGCATGCACCTTCTCGTTGACCATCACGGCCGAGATCGGCACGTAGCCCGACGACAGCGCCTTGGCGCTGGTCAGGATGTCGGGCTTCAGGCCGAAGGTGGTCGAGCCGAACATCTCGCCGGTGCGACCGTAGCCGCAGATGACTTCGTCGGCTATCAGCAGCACGTTGTACTTGGCCAGGACCTTCTGCACCTTCTCAAAGTAGGTGGCCGGCGGCACCAGCACGCCGCCCGCGCCCATCACCGGCTCGGCGATGAAGGCGCCCACGGTGTCGGGGCCTTCTTCGAGGATGCGCTTCTCGAGGTTGTCGGCCAGGCGCGTCGCGAAGTCTTCTTCGGTTTCACCGGGTTCGGCATAGCGGAAGTGGTGCGGGCAGTCGACATGCAGGATGCGGTCGATCGGCAGGTCGAAGTCGCGGTGGTTGTTGATCAGCCCACTCAGGCTGGCGGCCACGACCGTGACGCCGTGGTACGCGTTCTTGCGCGCGATGATCTTCTTCTTGGCGGGCTTGCCGATGGCGTTGTGGTAGTACCAGACCAGCTTCACGGCCGAGTCGTTGGCCTCGGAACCGCTGTTGGCGAAGAACACCTTCGACATCGGCACCGGGGCCAGCGCGATGAGCTTGTCGGCCAGCGCAATGGCGGCCGGGTTCGAGCGGCCGTTGAACGTGTGGTAGTACGGCAGGCCGTGCAGCGCGTCGCTGCCGGCCTTGGCCAGGCGCGCGTTGCTGAAGCCCAGCGACGCGCACCACAGGCCCGACATCGCTTCGAGGTAGCGGCGGCCCTGGTCGTCTTCCACGAAGATGCCGTCGCCACGCGTGATGACCAGCGGGCCGACCTGCGGATGCGTCGCGAGGTTGGTGAAGGGGTGGAGGTGCGACGCGACGTCTTGCGCGGCGTTCTCGGCGTGGGTTGCGGCTTGGGTGGTGGCGTTCATGGAGAGTCTCCTTGTGGGATGGGCGAGCGCGGCTCAGTAGCCGCGTTCGAGGTCGATCTGGTTCACGGGGCGTTGGCCTGCGCGAAGGGTGGCCAGGTTCGCGAGCGTCTGCTGGGCAATGACGATGGGGTCGGTGCGTGTCGCGATGTGCGGCGTGACGAGGATGTTCGGGTGGCCCCAGAACGGGTGGTCCTGCGGCAGCGGCTCGACCGAGAAGGCGTCGAGCGTGGCGGCAGAGAGCTGGCCCGATGCGAGCGCCGGCAGCAGGTCGGCTTCGACCAGGTGGTCGCCGCGTCCGACGTTGATCAGGTGCGCGCCGCGCGGCAGCTTGGCGAACAACGCAGCGTTCAGAAAGCCCTGCGTCTGCGGGGTCAATGGCAGCAAGCACACCAGCGTGTCGCAGCCCGCCAGGAAGTCGTCGAGCTGGTCGGCGCCGTGAAAGCCGGTCACGCCTTCGGGCAGGTCGCCCTTCGCGCTGCGGCTCCATCCGCGCACCTGGTAGCCGATGGTCGACAGTGCATCCGCGCAGGCCAGGCCCAGCGTGCCGAGGCCGGCGATGCCCACGCGGTGGCGGCGCGGCGAGACCACGGGTTGCTCTTCCCACTTGGCGGCGTCGGAACTCGCGACATACGCCTTCATGCCGCGGTGGTGCTGCACCACGGCCCAGCTCACGTACGCCTTCATGCCGGCGGCCATCGTGTCGTCGACGATGCGGCACAGCGGCAGGTGGCGCGGCAGGTCGGGGTCGGCCAGGATGTGGTCGACGCCAGCCGCCAGCGACTGCACCAGCTGCAGGTTCGGAAACTGCGCGAGCCGGCCGTGCGGCGGAAACCAGCAGACGGCGACGTCGATGTCTTCGAGTGCACCGAGGTCATCGCCCATGCGCACGTCGATGCCCGGCTGCGCTTGCTCGAACGCGTCGGCCAGGTACTGCATGTGGATCGCCGAACTCAGCAGCGCGACCACGGGAGGCTTGTTCATCTTCATGGCTCTGGGGTCAGGCCGCGAGGGCCGGTGCTTCATCCGGCGACGACAGCCGCGGCACGGCGTCAATCAGCTTGCGCGTGTATTCGTGCTGCGGGTCGCCCAGCACCTTGGCCGTCTCGCCGTATTCGACCACCACGCCGCGCTGCATGACGGCGATGTGGTCACACATCTGACCGGCCACGCGCAGATCGTGCGTGATGAAGACCATGGCCAGCTGGAATTCCTCGCGCACCTGCGCGAAGAGTTCCAACACCTGGGCCTGCACCGACACGTCGAGCGCCGACACCGGCTCGTCGGCCACCAGCAGCGATGGCTGCATCGCGAGCGCGCGGGCGATGCCGATGCGCTGGCGTTGCCCGCCCGAGAACTCGTGCGGGTAGCGGTCGGCCGCGTCGGCGCCCAGGCCGACGAGCTTGAGCAGCGCCATCGTGCGCGCCATCGCTTCGGACTTGCTCACGCCCTGTGCGATCGGGCCGCCCGCGATGGCCGCGCCGACGCGGTGACGCGGGTTGAGCGAGGCGTACGGGTCCTGGAAGACCATCTGGATCTTCCCCTCGGCCGCGGCGCGGAAATTGCCGCCTTGCGAGAGGTTGCGTCCGTTGAAGAGGATGCGCCCGCTGTCGAAAGGCGCGAGCCCGACCAGGCAGCGGCCCACGCTCGACTTGCCCGAGCCGGACTCGCCCACCACGCCCAGCGTCTCGCCGCGGCGCAGGTCGAAGTTGATGTCCTTGGCGGCCTGCACCGATCGACCCCGCTTGAAGAGGCCGTTGCCCGAGCGATAGGTCTTGCACAGGTCCTGCACCTGCAGCACGTAGGGCGCGTCGCTGGTCGACGGGCCGCGCGTGGCGGTGCCGGTGGGAATGGCATCGATCAGCTTGCGCGTGTACGGATGCTGCGGCGCCTGCAGCACGTCGCGCGCCGGGCCGGCTTCGACCACCTTGCCGGTCTGCATCACGACCACCTGGTCGGCGATCTCGGAGACCACGCCGAAGTCGTGCGTGATGAAGAGCACGGCAGTGCCGCGGCGCTTCTGCAGCTCGCGCACCAGCTTCAAGATCTGCGCCTGCGTGGTCACGTCGAGCGCGGTGGTCGGCTCGTCGCAGATCAGCAGCACCGGCTCGAGGATGAGCGCGCAGGCGATCATCACGCGCTGGCGCTGCCCGCCCGAAAGGCGGAACGGGTAGGCGTCGATCAGCAGCTCGGGCTCGGGCAGGCCGACGTCGGCCAGCGCCGCGAGGATGCGCTTTCGCTTCTCGTCGGCCGGCACGTTCATGTGCGCGTCGAACACCTCGCCGATCTGCTCGCCGATGCGCATCACAGGGTTCAGCGCCGTCATCGGCTCCTGGAACACCATGCCGATGCGCCGGCCGCGCAGCTCGCGCATCTGCGGTTCGGTCAGCGTGAGCAGGTCGATGCCTTCGAAAAGAATCTTGCCGCCGACCGGCCGCACGTGCGGCAGCGGCAGCAGGCCCATCACCGAATTGGCGATCATCGACTTGCCCGAACCGGACTCGCCGACGACGCACAGCGTCTGGCCCGGCAGCACCGACAGCGACGCGCCTTCGACGGCCAGCGCGCGGTCGGCGCCGGTGGGCAGGCAGATGCTGAGCTCGACGATGTCGAGCACCGGTTGCACGGGCTTCATGGCGGTGACGCTCATTTCGTTCTCCCGTCGAGGCGCTGGTTGAGGCCGTCGTTGAGGCCCTCGCCCACGAGGTTGAGCGCCAGCACCGTCAGCACGATGGCCAGGCCCGGGAACAGCGCCATCCACCAGGCCTGGCGCAGCACGGTGCGCGCCGAGCCGACCATGTAGCCCCAGCTCATCTGGTTCGGGTCGCCCAGGCCGAGGAAGCTCAGGCTCGACTCCAGCAGGATCGCGGTGGCGATCATCAGCGAGGCCATCACGATGATGGGCGACATGGCGTTGGGCAGGATCTGCGTGAGGATGATGCGCGGCGTCGACTGGCCGGCCAGCAGCGCGGCCTGCACGAAGTCGCGCTGGCGCAGCGTGAGGAACTCGCTGCGCACCAGGCGCGCCACCGGCGGCCACGAGACGATCGCGATGGCCGCGACGATGGACCCCACCGACGGCTGGAAGATCGCGACCAGCACGATGGCCAGCGCGAAGCTCGGCACCGCCTGGAAGATCTCGGTGAAGCGCATCAGCGCCGCGTCAATCCAGCCGCCGAAGTAGCCGGCGATGGCGCCGAGCGTGACGCCGATGAGCAGCGCGACCACGGTCGACACCAGCCCGATCAGGAGCGAGATGCGCGCACCGTAGATCACGCCCGAGAGGATGTCGCGGCCGAGCGTGTCGGTGCCCATGGCGAAGCCGGGTTCGGTCCACGGCCGCAGGAAGGGCTGCTGCACCATGCCCCAGGGGTCGTTGGTGGCGATCCACGGGCCGAAGACGGCGATGAAGGCGACGAGCAGCAGCACCACCATGCCGGCGACGGCGCCCTTGTTGCGCATGTAGCGCCGCATGAAAGGACTGTTGAATGTCATAGCTCGATCCGCGGGTCGACCAATGTGTAGACCAGGTCGGTGATCAGGTTGAACAGAACGGCCATGGCCGCAGTCACCAGGAAGGTGCCCAAGAGCAGGCTGTAGTCACGCTGCAGCAGCGCGTCGAACATCAGGCGGCCGAGGCCCGGCCAGGCGAACACGGTCTCGGTCAGCACCGCGCCGCCGATCAGGCCGCCGGCCTGGATGCCGGCCAGCGTGACGACCGGCAGCAGCGCGTTGCGCAGCACGTGCGCGCGCAGGATGCGGCCCGGCTTCACGCCCTTGGCGCGCGCGGTCTTCACGAAGTCCATCTGCGCGACCTCCAGCATGGCGGCGCGGGTCATGCGTGCATACACGGCCATGTAGAACAGCGCCAGCGTCAGCACCGGCAGCACCAGGTGCTGCGCGATGTCCCAGGCCAGCGCGAGTCCGGTCGCGCCCGACCCCACGGTGCTGAAGCCGAAGCCGGGCAGCCAGTTGAGTTGCACAGTGAACACCAGCACCGCCATGAGCGCGAGCCAGTAGAGCGGCGTGGCGTAGAAGACGAGCGCCACCAGGCTGATGGCACTGTCGACCCAGGTGCCTGCCTTTCGCGCCGACAGCGCCCCCAGCGTGATGCCGAAGATCAGCGACAGCACGAAGGCGCTGCCGGTGAGCAGCAGCGTGGCGGGCAACCGGTCGAGGATGAGCTGGAGCACGGGCTGCTGCTGCCGGTAGGAAAAGCCCAGGTCCAGCTGCACCACCTTGCCCAGGTAGGTGGCGAGCTGCGTGGTGATCGGCTGGTCGAGGCCGAACTGCGCACGCAACTGCGCCACGAACTGCGCGTCCGATGCCCCCGCCTCGCCGGCCATCACCGACACCGGATCGCCCGGCGCGGCGCGCACCAGCATGAAGTTGACGGTGGCGATGAGCAGGATGGCGATCAGCCCCTGCAGCACCCGCTTGACCATGAATTGCGTGCGTTTCATTCAAACTCCGTTCAATCTTGCCTCGTCACCCCTACGCCAGGAACACCGCGGAACCGGCTTTGCCGGGCCGCTGGTGTTGCCCCCGGTAGGGGGTTGGCGAAGCGACACGCAGTGCGCGGAGCCTGGGGGCGAGCCCCAGGTCTCACACGAAGTGCGCGAAGCCTTTGGGGTTAGCCAATGCTTGCGCCACCCAAGCTGTCGTTCAGGCCGATGCCAGAGGTCACGAGGTTCGTGAGCTTGGTGCGGTACAGCGTCGGGAAGTTGATCTCGTAGAGCCAGGCGACCGGCACTTCGTCCAGCAGGATCTTCTGGGCCTGCAGGTAGATAGCCTTGCGCTTTTCCGGATCGGCTTCCTTGGCGCCGGCGTCGAACAGCTCGTCGATCTTCGGGTTGGAATAGCCCTCGACGTTGTTGAAGGGCGAGCCCTTGGCGATGTTGGCGGTGGTGTAGTTGCGCGCCACGCCCAAGGCCGGGTCGCCGTACTGGTAAACGTAGGTGAAGGCGAGGTCGTAGTCCCACTCGTTGAGTTTCTGGTTCCAGCCCGCGACGTCGGTGGCGACCATCTCGATCTTCACGCCGGCCTGCAGCAGGTTCTGGCGAAGGATCTCGGCCGAGCGCGTCCAGGTTTCGCCATAGGGCAGCGGCAGCAGGCGCAGGGTCTCGCCCTTGTAGCCGGCTTCGGCCAGCAGCTTCTTGGCGGTTTCGATGTTGCGCGGGTACTTGGCGACGTCGGTGCTGTAGAACTTGATGTTGCTGTTGAACGGGCCGGTGGCCGGCTTGGCGAAGCCCTGCCACGCCACCTTGCAGATGGCTTCGCGGTCGATCGCATGCATCATCGCCTGACGGAACTTGACGTTGTCCATCGGCGCCTTGCGGTTGTTGATCCACATCCACGCGTGCGGCGCGAAGAACTCCCAACCCTTGGTGGTGACGGCCACGCCGGGCAGCTTGGCCAGGCGCTGCACGTCGAAGAATTCGACCGCACCGCCGGGCACCACGTCGACCTTGCCCGACTCGAAGGCGGCCGCGCGCGACGCCGCGTCGGGGATGACGTGGAAGTACACGCTGTCGACCAGCGGCATGTCCTTGACGTGGTACTTGTCGTTGGCCACCAGCTGGATGTAGCTGCCCTTGACCCATTCCTTGAACTTGAACGGACCGGTGCCGATGGGTGTCGCGTTGGCCGGGTTGGTGGCGAAGTCGGTGCCTTCGTAGATGTGCTTGGGGACCATCGGCATGCTGCCGACCTCGAAGATGCCCATGAACGGACCGAAGGGGTACTTGAGCTTGAACTCGACCGTCAACGGGTCGAGCGCCTTGATGCTTTCCACCGCGGCCAGGTTGTTGCGCAGCCGCGCATGGGTCTTGCGCAGGAACACGTCGGCCGAGAACACCACGTCGGCCGACGTGAAGGGCTTGCCGTCGTGCCAGGTCACGCCGGGCTTGAGCTTGAAGGTGAAGAGCGTGCCTTCCTTGTTTTGCGTCCACGAGGTCGCCAGGCCCGGCAGCGGGTTGATCTTCTCGTCATAGCGCAGCAGGCCTTCGTAGATGTTGCCGGCCACCAGTTGCGTGGGCGCGTTCTGCGTGATGCCGACCATCAGGCTGGGCGGCTCGGGCTGCACGACGGCGTTGATGACGCCGCCCTTCTTGCCGGCGGCCAGGACATGAAGGGGCACGCCAGCGAGCGTGAAACCGGCAGCGGCAGCGGCGCCCGCCTGAATGAGGTTGCGTCTTTTCATGGGGAAGGACTCCTGGAGGCTGGAAGAACTGTTGAAGGAAGGGATCGACGGAAGGGAAACAGGGCGCTCAGTCGCGGAAGGACGTCACTGGTGAAGGCGCGATGCGCTCGAGCATCGCGCGCCATTCGCGGGCGTTCGGGTCGGGGTCGCCCGCTTCGCGCGTGCTGTCGCCGCTCTCGTACTGCTGCGCGGTGCGCTCGCAGACCTCGGGCGGCACGGGGTGGATGGCTTCGCCGGTGGACGCGATGGCCACCTGCACGCGGCAGGCGCGTTCGAGGTTCAGCATCAGGATGAAGGCCTCCGACACGGTGCGCCCCAGCGTCATCAGCCCGTGGTTGCGCAGGATCATCGCGCGCGATTCGGCGCCCAGGTCGGCGACGAGCCGGTCGCGCTCCTCATGGTCGAGCGCGATGCCCTCGAAGTCGTGATAGACCACGCGGTCGTAGAACTGCAGCGCCCACTGGTTGCAGGGCTGCAGCCCGCCGGCCAGCGAAGACACGGCGACGCCGGCGATCGTGTGCGTGTGCAGCACGCAGGCGGCATCGTGGCGGGCCGAATGCACGGCGCTGTGGATGGTGAAGCCGGCCGGGTTCACGTCGTGGGGCGAATCGTCGAGGATGCGGCCTTCGAGGTCGATCTTCACCAGCGACGAGGCCGTGATGTCGCGGAACAGCATGCCGAAGGGGTTGATGAGGAATTGGCCCTCGGTGCCCGGCACGCGCGCGGAGATGTGCGTGTAGATGCTGTCGTCCATCCCGTAGTACGCGACCAGCCGGTAGGCGGCGGCCAGGTCTTCGCGCACCTGGCGCTCGGTGGAATGCGCATCGGGCGCGAGAAGACTTGCGGCGGGCAAAGACATGGGAGGGTTCCTTGAGTTCCTTGTCGGACTGCCGATTTCGGCATGCGAACTGTCGACAGTCAACGATGGGCAACCCTAAGCAAGACGCGGGCCCGGTTTGCTGCACCGCAGCAGGGCGTGGCTGCTCGGTGTCACTAAGCGCACGGCCCGCGGCACACGGGCCGGACATTCGCACGTCCGCTTACGGCCAGCGTCTTCGGGCAGAGCGGACGACGATGGTGCTTTGCTTCGCGAGCGCCCCCCGCTCTCCCGCCCATGCACAGCCCCGCCCGCCTTCGTCCCTCGTCCGCTTTTGCGCGCCTTGCCGGCGCCAACCTCGCCGCCCAGTCGGCCGAACAGCTCAGCCTTGCCGCCGTCCCGCTGGTCGCGGTGCTGCTGCTGGATGCCGGACCCGGCACGATCGGCCTGCTGGCGACCGTGCAGACGTTGCCCTTCCTGCTGCTGTCGATGCCGCTGGGCGTGCTGGCAGACCGTGTTTCCAAGCGGCGCCTGATGGTGGCGGCGGAGGCCCTGCGCGCTCTTGCCCTGCTCGGCCTGCTCATGGCCGTGCTGTCCGGCGGGCTGTCGGTGACCTGGCTGGCCATGCTCGGCTTCATCGGCGCGATCGGCACGGTGGGCTTCAGCGTGGCGGCACCGGCACTGGTACCCGCCCTGGTGCCGCGCGAAGCGCTGGCGCATTGCAACGGGCGCCTGGAACTCGCCCGCAGCGCCGCCTTCACCGCAGGCCCGGCCGTGGCCGGCGCGCTGGTGGCATGGGGCGGCGCACCGTCGGCCTTCGTGCTGGCCACAGTGCTGTCGGCGGCCGCGGTCGGGCTGCTCCTGCGCATCGCCGAGCCGGCGCCCGACGGCCCCGCGCAGGTGCGCCCCCGCCATCCGCTGCACGACGTGCGCGAAGGCGCCGCGCTGATCTGGCAGCACCCGATGCTGCGGCCCATCCTGCTGACCGCCGTGATCTGGAACATCGCCTGGTTCGTGTTGCAGGCCGCCTATGTCAGCTACGCGGTGCACGGACTCGGGCTCGACGCCCGGGGCGTCGGGCTCACGCTGGCCGCCAACGGGGCCGGCATGGTCGTCGGTGCGTTGCTGGCATCGCGCATCACCGCCGCCCTGCCTTTCGGCCGGGCCGTCCAGCTCGGCCCGGCCGTGTCGGTGCTCGCCGCCGCCCTGATGGTCGCGACGCTGGCCGTGCCCAGCGGCGTGCTGGCAGCGCTGGCCTTCTTCCTGTTCGGCGCGGGGCCGATCGTCTGGACCATCACGTCGACCACGTTGCGCCAGAGCGTGACGCCGCGCGGCAAGCTCGGGTGCGTGTCGGCACTGTTCCTGACGGTGAATGCCGGCGCGCGGCCCGTGGGCGCCGCGCTCGGTGCACTGGTGGGCGCGCGCTGGGGCGCGTCCGCCTGCTTCTGGCTGGCGCTGGCGGGCTTCGCGCTGCAGGCGATGGTGGTGTTCGGCTCGCCGCTGCGCGGCCTGGCGCGACTGCCCGAGACCACGGACCCTTGCGCCGGCACACCCCTCTGACGCGAGCCCTGCGGCGAATCAAGTGAAAATGGCCGCATGAAAATCGAAAAAGACACCGTCGTCACCCTGACCTACAAGGTTGCCGACGCGCAGGGCAAGATGCTCGAAGCCAGCCCCGAGCCGATGGCCTACCTGCATGGCGGGTACGACAACACGCTGCCCAAGATCGAGGCGGCGCTCGACGGTCAGTCGCCCGGCTACAAGGTCACGCTCGACCTGGCGCCCGAAGATGGCTTCGGCGCACGCGACGAGTCGCTGGTGCGCATCATCCCCAAGTCGGAATTTCCGCCGGGCGTGAAGGTCGGTGGCCAGCTGCAGGGACGCCTGGACGACGGCCGCGACCATGTGTTCACGGTGGTGAAGATCAAGGGCCCGCAGGTGCTGCTCGACGGCAACCATGCGTGGGCCGGCAAGCAGCTGCGCTTCAGCATCACGGTGGTCGACGTGCACGCGGCCAGCCCCGAGGAAATCGCGCACCGCCACGTGCACGGCGCGCACGGCCACCACCATTGAAAGCCCCCGCATGACCAAGGACCTGGCTCGACAGAGCGAACTGAAGAAGATGGAGCTCTGCGAGCCCTGCGCCGGCATCCAGCGCAACTGGCGCCGCGCGCCGGGCCATGCCGAACTGGTGCAACGCTCCAACCGCAAGGAAGAGCGCGACCAGGGCACGGTGACGATCACCACTTACCGCTGCGACCGCTGCGGCACGGGGTGGGAGTACGAGAACGACCGCAGCAACCAGCAGGCGGGGTGGTCGGTGGTGGGGCGCTGAAGGAGGCCGCCGCTGCAGGCGGCGATGGAGCTTTACGCTGTCAACAAAAGCCCGTCAGCCTTCACCGACACAAGTTCGGCCCCCATGCTGCCTTTCGTATTCATTCCGTACGTAGAGATTGACTTCATCCATTCACTACGCACCCGAAAGCAGCCCTCATGCCCTACACCACCACCACCGACGGCACCCAGCTCTACTACAAGGAATGGGGCCAGGGCCGCCCCGTCCTCCTGATGCATGGCTGGCCGCTCACCGCCGACAGCTTCGACGACATGGCGCTGGCCATCGCCAAGGCCGGCATGCGCGCCATCGCCTACGACCGCCGTGGTTTCGGCCGCTCGGACCAACCCTGGACCGGCTACGACTACGACACCTTCGCCGACGACCTGGCCGCGGTCATGAAGGCCACCGACGCCACGCAGAACGCGGCGCTGGTCGGTTTCTCGATGGGCGGAGGCGAAGTCGCCCGCTACATGTCGCGCCACCAGGGCGAGGGCGTGAGCCAGGCCGTGCTGATTTCCTCCGTCGTGCCCTACATGCTGCAGACCGAGGACAACCCGCAGGGCGTGCCGCAGTCCACCTTCGACGAGATGACGCAGGGCATGACCGAAGACCGTGCCAAGTTCTTCGCCGGTTTCTTCAAGGATTTCTACGGCATCGGCCTGATCGACAAGCCTGTGAGCGAGCAGGTGATCGACTGGTCGCGCCAGATGACGATGCAGGCCGGGCTGCACCCGACGCTGGCCGCCGCCAAGGCCTTCGCCACCACCGACTTCCGCGGCGACCTGGCGTCGTTCAAGGTGCCCACGCTGGTGATCCACGGCACGGACGACAAGACGGTGCCGATCGACGCCGCCGGCCGCGCTGCGGCCCGGGGCATCGCGAACGCGAAGCTGATCGAATACGACGGCGCGCCGCACGGCGTGTTCGCCTCGCACAAGGAACGCCTGATCGACGACGTGCTGGGTTTTCTCGCCCAGGCTGGCCGCTGACCCGCATGGCTGCGCGCCGGCAGGAACCGGCACGCATGGGCCGGATCGGTCGCGCAAAGGAAAAAAGCACGGAGCGGCCGATTAACGGGTGAAAATGTAAAGGAATGATTTCACCCCTTGCTTTGGTTGGCATTGCGCTTGCGTGAAGTCGGGCAGCAGGCGGAACGACGAACATCCGCGCTGCGCCAGCGCTGACGACTTTCCTCCTCGACCTGCCTTTTCCCTGCGGTGGCGTTGAACTTGGAAGGGATTGCGTTGTCCATCCCGTCGTTGTTCCTCGTGTTTCCCGACCTTTCAGCGCCCATGCCCATCCTCTCCAGCCGCCGCCCGCACACATCACTTCGATTCACAGCGCGGCGCATGGCCAGCACCCTGGGGCTGGTGGCAGGCATGCTGCTGCTCGTGTCCGGGTGCGGCCGCTCCGACAGCGGCGCCGCCGCGGCGGCCGCACCTGCCAAGCCCAAGGACGTCGGCGTCGTAACGCTCAAGAACGAGCGCGCCGCCTTCATCACCGAGTTGTCGGGCCGCACCGTGGCGCCCGTGATCGCCGAGATCCGGCCGCAGGTCGGCGGCATCGTGCAGAAGCGGCTGTTCGAGGAAGGCGCGCAGGTTCGTGCCGGCCAGGTGCTCTACCAGCTCGACCCGGCCCCCTTCCAGGCCACCTACGCGAGCGCGCAAGCCAGCGTGCGCCGGGCCCAGTCGACGCTGGAGACCGCGCGCACCGTGGCCCGCCGCAACGCCGAACTGGTGAAGATCGACGCCATCAGCCAGCAGGTCAACGAGGCCACGCAAGCCGCCGCCCAGCAGGCCGAGGCCGACCTGGGCGTGGCGCGCGCCACGGAACAGACCGCACGCATCAACCTGGGCTACACGCGCATCGTCTCGCCCATCACCGGCTGGATCGGGCTGTCCACCGTGACGCCGGGCGCCCTGGTCACCGCCAGCCAGACCGCTGCGCTGACGACCGTGCAGCAGCTCGACCCGGTGCACGTGCATGTGACCCAGTCCAGCAGCGAGGTGTTGCGCCTCAAGCGCGAACTCGCCAGCGGCCGGCTGCAGCGCGCCGGCGCCGAGGGCGCTCGCATCAAGGTGCTGCTCGAAGACGGCACCGCTTATCCGTACGAAGGACAACTGACCTTCAGCGGCGTGACGGTCGACGCCGGCACCGGCAGCATCACGCTGCGCGCCGTGTTGCCCAACCCCGACCGGCTGCTGATGCCGGGAATGTACGTGCGGGCGCAGTTGCAGGAAGGCGTGGACGAATCCGCCCTGCTGGTGCCGCAGCAAGCCGTCACGCGCGCGCCCGACGGCAGCGCCTCGGCCCTGGTGATCGGCACCGACGACAAGGTCGCCAAGCGCGCGATCACCGTGGGCCGTGCAGTGGGCAACCGCTGGCAGGTGCTGGCGGGCCTGGCCGCGGGCGACCGCGTGATGGTCGAGGGCTCGCAGCGCGCCCGCGTGGGCGACCTGGTGAAGGCGACCGAAGTGGCGCCGGCCGCCAAGGGCTCGCCCGGCGCCATGGCCAGTGCCACCAGTGCCACCAGTGCCACCGGCGCCGCCGGCGCCGTCAGCACGCCGGCCGTGCGCTGAGGTCACCCCGCCATGGCACAGTTCTTCATCGACCGGCCCATCTTTGCGTGGGTCCTGTCCATCGTCGTCATGCTCGCCGGCCTGATGGCCATCCGCACGCTGCCGCTGGAGCAGTACCCGGACATCGCGCCGCCGCGCGTGTCGATCGTCTCGACCTACACCGGCGCATCGGCCAAGACGGTCGAAGACTCGGTCACCCAGGTGATCGAGCAGCAGCTCACCGGGCTGGACAACCTGCTCTACATCCAGGGCACCAGCAACTCGTCGGGCATCTCGCGCATCCAGCTGACCTTCAGCCCGGGCACCAACATCGACGTGGCGCAGATGCAGGTGCAGAACAAGCTGCAGCCAGCCATGGCGCGTCTGCCCCAGCAGGTGCAGACCCGCGGCGTGTTCGTCATCAAGGGTGGCAACGACTTCCTGATGATCGTCTCGATGTTCTCCGGCGACGGCAGCGCCGACGCGGTGGACGTGGGCGACTACATCACCAGCAACCTGGTCGACGTGATCAGCCGCATCGACGGCGTGGGCGAAGTGCAGACGCTGGGCACCGGCTACGCCATGCGCATCTGGCTCGACCCGGACAAGCTGCGCAAGTACGCGCTCATGCCCTCGGACGTGAACACGGCGCTGCAGGCGCAGAACGCGCAGGTATCGGCCGGCCAGCTGGGCGCCCTGCCCGCCACCAGCGACCAGCAGCTCAATGCGACCATCACCGCGCGCAGCAAGCTCAAGACGGTCGACCAGTTCGGCGCGGTGGTGCTGCGCGCCACGCCCGAAGGCGCTGTCGTGCGGCTGCGCGACGTCGCCCGCATCGAGCTGGGCGCCGAGAACCTGACGGTGCGCTCGGTGCTCAGCGGCAAGCCGGGCGCCGGCCTGGGCATCGTGCTGGCCGACGGCGCCAACGCCGTGCAGGTGGCCGCGGCAGTGAATGCCAAGATCGCCGAGCTGCAGCCATTTTTCCCGAACCAGCTCGAAACCTTCGTCAGCTACGACACCACGCCTTTCGTGAGCGCCTCCATCGATGAAGTGGTCAAGGCGCTGGCCGAGGCCATGCTGCTGGTGGTGCTGGTGATGTACATCTTCCTGCAGAACTTCCGCGCCACGCTGATCCCGGCTATCGCTGTGCCGGTGGTGCTGCTGGGCACCTTCGGCGTGCTGTCGGTGTTCGGCTACTCGATCAACACGCTCACCATGTTCGGCATGGTGCTGGCCATCGGCCTCCTGGTGGACGACGCCATCGTGGTGGTGGAAAACGTCGAGCGCGTGATGAGCGAGGAAGGCCTGTCGCCCAAGGAGGCCACCAAGAAGTCGATGGCCGAGATCACGCCCGCGCTGGTGGGCATCGCGCTGGTGCTGTCGGCGGTGTTCATCCCCATGGCCTTCTTCGGCGGCTCGACGGGCGTCATCTACCGCCAGTTCTCCATCACCATCGTCTCGGCCATGGTGCTGTCGGTGCTGGTGGCGCTGACGCTCACGCCGGCGCTGTGCGCCACGCTGCTCAAGCCGGTGCCTCAGGGCGCGCATTCGCCGCACGGCGCGCCGCGCAAGGGCGTGTTCGGCTACGTCGACCGCTTCTTCGCAGGCTTCAACAAGCGCTTCGACCGCAGCGCCGACCGCTACACCGGCATCGTCGGCGGCATCGTGCGGCGCGGCAAGCGCAGCCTGCTGGTCTATTTCGCGATCTGCGCGGTGATGGCGCTGATGTTCATGCGGCTGCCCACGTCGTTCCTGCCGGACGAGGACCAGGGCTTCGTGCAGGTGCAGATCACGCTGCCGCCCGCGTCGTCGAACGCCCGGCTGCAGCCGATCCTCCAGCAGGTGCAGGACTATTTCCTGAAGCAGCCCGAGGTGGTGACCATCAACGTCATCACCGGCCAGAACGGCGACCAGAGTTCGGCGCGCGCCTTCGTGAAGCTCAAGGACTGGAGCGAGCGGCAGGGCAAGGAGCATTCGGCGGCCGCCGTCGCACGGCGTGGCAGCAAGGACCTGGCCGCCATCCGCGACGCGCGCATCTTCGTCGTGCTGCCGCCGGCGGTGCGTGGTCTGGGTGCCAACGCGGGCTTCAACTTCTTCCTCAAGGACCAGAACGCGCTGGGCCACGACGCCCTGCTGAAGGCGCGCGACCAGGCGCTGCAGCTGATGCAGCAGCGTCCGGAGCTGGCCAACGTGCGCAGCAACAACCTGGAAGACACGCCGGAGTTCGCGGTCGACATCGACGACGCGCGCGCCGGCGCCTTGAGCCTCAACACCGCCGCCATCGACAGCACGCTGTCGACCGCGATGGGCGGCACCTACGTCAACGACT
>Ga0247813_10001038_pt1 | contig 22181 bp, 20 predicted proteins | sample UWRJL169409C1_FD_180719 | JGI IMG/M metagenome (GOLD analysis project Ga0247813, IMG submission 180719) | Plant litter microbial communities from Arlington Agricultural Research Station in Wisconsin, United States - UWRJ-L169-409C-1 | ecosystem: Environmental > Terrestrial > Plant litter >...
GGCCCTTGGTTCCGAGCGGGTCGCCACGGCGCTGACCCGTGAAATCGAAGCGCGCGGGCTGGACGCTACAATCGTCCGCAATGGATCGCGCGGCCTGCACTGGCTGGAGCCGATGATCGAGGTCGAAACGCCCGAAGGCCGGATTGCCTATGGCCCGGTAAAAGCATCCGATGTGGTGTCCTTGCTCGACGCAGGCCTCACCACCGGCGGAACCCACGCGCTTTGTCTCGGAAAGACCGAGGAACTGCCATTCCTGAAAAACCAGACGCGCCTGACCTTCGCCCGCTGCGGCATCGTCGATCCGCTGTCACTCGCCGACTACCGAGCCCATGACGGACTGAAGGGCCTGGAAAGAGCCGTGACCTTGTCGCCGGCCGATATCGTCACCCACGTGACCGAGAGCGGTCTTCGCGGCCGTGGCGGCGCGGGTTTCCCGACCGGGATCAAATGGAAGACGGTTCTCGACACACCCGGCGACCGCAAATACATCGTCTGCAATGCCGACGAGGGCGATAGTGGCACCTTCGCCGACCGGATGATCATGGAAGGCGACCCCTTTGTGCTGATCGAGGGCATGGCGATTGCCGGCATCGCGACTGGTGCGACCAAGGGCTTCGTCTATATCCGCTCTGAATATCCCCACGCCATCGCGACAATGACGCAAGCCGTCGAGATCGCCCACAAGGCGGGCGTGCTGGGTAGCTCCGTGCTCGGCTCGGCCAAGGCCTTCGACATCGAGATCCGCACCGGCGCTGGCGCCTATGTCTGCGGCGAGGAAACAGCGCTGCTCAACAGCCTGGAAGGCAAGCGCGGCATTGTCCGCGCCAAGCCACCACTTCCCGCCCATAAGGGCCTGTTCAACTGTCCGACCGTCATCAACAACGTCATCTCCCTCGCCTCGGTGCCGATCATCATGGACAAGGGCCCGGTCTATTATAAGGACTTCGGCATGGGCCGCTCGCGCGGCACCATCCCGATCCAGATCGCAGGCAACGTCAAGCATGGTGGGCTCTATGAGGCTGCCTTCGGCCTGACGCTCGGCCAGATCGTCGATGAGATCGGCGGCGGCACCGCCACCGGACGTCCGGTCAAGGCCGTGCAGGTCGGCGGCCCGCTCGGCGCCTATTTCCCCCGCGCCCTGTTCGATACGCCGTTCGACTACGAGGCCTTCGCCGCCAAGGACGGCCTGATCGGTCATGCCGGCATTACCGTCTTCGACGACACCGCCGACATGCTGAAACAGGCCCGTTTCGCCATGGAATTCTGCGCCATTGAAAGCTGCGGCAAATGCACCCCCTGCCGCATCGGCTCGACCCGCGGCGTCGAAACAGCCGACAAGATCGCCCAAGGCATCGAGCCGGAAAAGAACCTGGCGCTGCTCGCCGACCTCTGCAACACGATGAAATTCGGCTCGCTCTGCGCGCTGGGCGGCTTCACGCCCTACCCGGTGACCAGCGCCATGAACCACTTCCCGGACGATTTCCGGCCAGTGCCTTTGGTGGAGGCGGCGGAATGAAAGCTATAACAAAACCCCTCCCGCTCGCCTTGCTCGCCGCCCTCCCCACAAGGGGGAGGGCTCAACCTGTGGCCGCTTCGCTCACTAATCTGATTTCTGTTTCGCTGAGGGTGCCGCTGGTTAAGTCCCTCCCCGTTGTGGGGAGGGGTTGGGGAGGGGTCTTCCCCCTAGTTTCAAAAAGAAATCTCGCCGTGACATCCACACAGGAGGCCCTCCATGCCCCTCGTCTCTGAAATCGACTTCGGCACCCCCGCCTCCCGCTCGGAAAAGATGGTGACGCTGACCATCGACGGCAACGAAATCACCGTGCCGGAAGGCACCTCGATCATGCGTGCCTCGATGGAGGCCGGCATCAAGGTGCCGAAGCTCTGCGCCACCGACTTGGTCGATGCGTTCGGTTCCTGCCGCCTCTGTCTCGTGGAAATCGAAGGCCGCAACGGCACGCCCGCTTCCTGCACCACGCCCGTCGCCCCCGGCATCACCGTCCATACCCAGACCAGCCGGCTGAAGGACATCCGCAAGGGCGTGATGGAGCTCTATATCTCCGACCATCCGCTCGACTGTCTGACCTGTGCTGCCAATGGCGACTGCGAGCTGCAGGATATGGCCGGCGCCGTTGGCCTGCGAGACGTGCGCTACGGTTATGAGGGTGATAATCACGTCAAGGCGCGCAACAATGGCGACATCAATGCCAAATGGATGCCGAAGGACGAATCGAACCCGTACTTCACCTATGATCCCTCAAAATGCATCGTCTGTTCACGCTGCGTGCGCGCCTGCGAAGAGGTTCAGGGCACGTTCGCGCTGACCATCGAAGGCCGTGGTTTCGGCTCTCGCGTCTCGCCCGGCATGCACGAAAACTTCCTGGAATCGGAATGCGTTTCCTGCGGCGCCTGCGTGCAGGCCTGCCCGACGGCGACGCTCACTGAAAAGTCGGTCATCGCCATCGGCCAGCCCGAGCATTCCGTCGTCACCACCTGCGCCTATTGCGGCGTTGGCTGTTCGTTCAAGGCCGAGATGCGCGGCGAAGAACTGGTGCGCATGGTACCGTGGAAGGATGGCCAGGCCAATCGCGGCCATTCCTGCGTCAAGGGACGGTTCGCCTATGGCTATTCGACCCACAAGGAACGCATCCTCAACCCGATGATCCGCGAAAAGATCACCGATCCCTGGCGCGAAGTCAGCTGGGAAGAGGCGCTCGCCCACACCGCCGGCGAATTCCGCCGCATCCAGTATCAGTACGGCCGCGAATCGGTCGGCGGCATCACCTCGTCGCGCTGCACCAACGAGGAAACATACCTCGTCCAGAAGCTGATCCGCGCCGGCTTCGGCAACAACAATGTCGATACCTGCGCCCGCGTCTGCCACTCGCCGACCGGCTATGGTCTCGGCGCCACCTTCGGCACCTCGGCCGGCACGCAGAATTTCGATTCGGTCGAGCACACTGATGTCGTCATCATCATCGGCGCCAACCCGACCGATGGCCATCCGGTCTTTGCCTCGCGCCTGAAGAAGCGGCTGCGGCAGGGCGCCAAGCTGATCGTCGTCGATCCGCGCCGCACCGACATCGTCTCCTCGCCGCATATCAAGGCATCGCATCACCTGCCGCTGCGCCCCGGCACCAATGTCGCCGTGGTCACTTCGCTGGCGCATGTCATCGTGACGGAAGGCCTCTACGACGAAAAATTCATCCGCGAACGCTGCGACTGGTCGGAGTTCGAGGACTGGGCGGCTTTCGTTTCGGAAGAACATCACAGTCCCGAAGCCGTCGAAAAGCTCTCCGGTGTTCCGGCCGAGGAAATCCGTGGCGCCGCCCGCCTGTTTGCCACCGGCGGCAACGGCTCGATCTATTACGGCCTCGGCGTCACCGAACACAGCCAGGGCTCGACGACGGTCATCGCCATCGCCAATCTTGCCATGGTCACCGGCAATATCGGCCGTCCGGGCGTCGGTGTGAACCCGCTGCGCGGCCAGAACAATGTGCAAGGCGCCTGCGACATGGGCTCCTTCCCGCACGAGCTTCCAGGCTACCGCCACGTCTCCGATGACGCGACGCGCGAAACCTTCGAAAAACTCTGGGGCGTGACCATTTCCAACGAGCCGGGCCTGCGCATTCCCAACATGCTGGATGCCGCCGTCGACGGCTCGTTCAAGGGCATCTACATCCAGGGCGAGGATATTCTGCAGTCCGACCCGGACACCAAGCATGTGCAGGCCGGTCTCGCCGCCATGGAATGCGTCGTCGTTCAGGACCTGTTCCTCAACGAAACCGCCAACTACGCCCATGTCTTCCTGCCGGGCTCGACCTTCCTCGAAAAGGACGGCACCTTCACCAATGCCGAGCGCCGCATCAACCGCGTCCGCAAGGTGATGACACCCCGCAACGGCTATGCCGACTGGGAAGTGACGCAGAAGCTGGCGCAGGCCATGGGGCTTGACTGGAACTATAGCCATCCGTCCGAGATCATGGACGAGATCGCCGCGACGACGCCAAGCTTTGCCATGGTTTCCTACGGCTACCTGGAAAAGATGGGCTCGGTGCAGTGGCCCTGCAATGAGAAGGCTCCACTCGGCTCGCCGATCATGCATATCGATGGCTTCGTGCGCGGCAAGGGCAAGTTCATCCGCACCGAATATGTCGCGACGGATGAAAAGACCGGCCCGCGCTTCCCGCTGCTGCTCACCACCGGCCGTATCCTCTCCCAATACAACGTCGGCGCCCAGACACGGCGCACCGACAATGTCGTCTGGCACGAGGAAGACCGGCTGGAAATCCACCCGAACGATGCCGAGATGCGCGGCGTGCACGACGGTGATTGGGTGAAACTGCAGAGCCGTTCCGGCGATACGACGCTGCGCGCGCTGATCACCGAACGCGTCGCACCCGGCGTCGTCTACACCACCTTCCACCACCCGACGACACAGGCCAACGTCATCACCACCGACTTCTCCGACTGGGCAACCAACTGTCCAGAATATAAGGTGACGGCGGTCCAGATCTCGCCATCGAACGGCCCCTCGCAATGGCAGCTGGACTATGACGAACAAGCCCGCCATTCCCGCCGCATCGCGGGAAAGATGGAGGCTGCGGAATAGGTCATTGAAATGATGGGATTGTCGCAAATACCCCCCTCTGTCCCTCTGGGACATCTCCCCCTCAAGGGGGGAGATTGGCTGAGGCGTGCGCGGCAAACTCCCTCTTCTCCCCAGCGGGGAGAAGAGGCCCGAAGGGCGGATGAGGGGGTGGTTCGGCTATCACCGCAATCACCTCTCTCGCAGAGCAGCATCACTTACCTCGGAGGATTTGCTTCGCCCCCCTCATCCGGCGCTGCGCGCCACCTTTTCCCCGCGGGGGAGAAGAGGGAGCAAGCCGCATGACCACCTTCAAACTCACCCAGACCGTCCCAGAGACCGCCCATCGCAGCGGCAAGCTGACGGCCGGCTCCCGCGTGGTCCCCGAGGAAACCCCGATTGCGCTTTCCTATGGCGGCTCCACCCATGCCGTGATGATGGCCACCCCCGGTGATTTCGAGGATTTTGCCGTCGGCTTCAGCCTGACCGAGGGCATCATCACAAATCCCTCCGAAATCGAATCGATCGAAGCGGTTGTGGACGAAAAAGGCATCGACCTGCAGATCATCCTGAAGGACGAGCAGAACGACGCGCTGGTCTCCCGCCGCCGCCATATGGCAGGTCCCGTTGGCTGCGGCCTCTGCGGCATCGAATCGATCGAGCAGGCCGTCCGCAAGACGCCAACGGTATCGGCCTCGACACTGCGTCTATCCGAGCAGCAGATCATCGAAGCTGTCGCTCTTCTTAACGGCCAGCAACCGCTGCATTTCGAAACCCGCGCCGTGCATGGCGCCGGTTTTTACGTGCCGGCCAAGGGCCTCATCGCCGTGCGCGAGGATGTCGGCCGTCACAATGCGCTGGACAAGCTGGTGGGGGCTGCCGCACGCGCCGGGCATGCCGGATCAACCGGTGCCGTCATCGTCACCAGCCGCGTTTCCGTCGAGATGGTGCAAAAGACCGCCATCATCGGCAGCCCGTTCATCATCGCCATATCCGCCCCGACAGCGCTTGCAATCCGCACGGCGGATGAGGCGGGCATGACGCTGATCGCGCTGGTGCGCGGCGCCGATTTCGAGATATTCACCCACCCTGATCGCATTCAATCCGGAGCCATCGCCGATGTCGCTTGATAACACCAATGGCAAACTCGTGCGGATGGCCAACCAGATCGCCACCTTCTTCAAGTCACAGCCCGAAGCGGAGCGCGTCCAGGGCGTCGCCACCCATATCAACAAGTTCTGGGAACCGCGCATGCGCAAGGCTTTCTTCGAACTGATCGAACAGGGCGATGCCGGCTTCGACCCGATCGTGATATCGGCCGCTGCCATCATCAAGCCGCCCTATTCCGGCTCCGAAGGAGTGGGAACAGGAAGCGACGCGGCCGCGGGTGCACCCGGCGGCAAGGGCACGGCAGCAGGTGAATCGCTGTCCGAACCCAGCATTCCGGAAAAGGCCTGATCTGCCTGGTTACCGTCGGAAGACAAGCTGATAAGCGCATGCCACGCGTTCATTGACGTTGAACGGGATCGCCATCTAAGCTACGCAACAATACCGAAAAAGATGGGCCGGTTGGTAATCCGGCCCCTGCAATCAGCAGCTTATGACCCTTCTCGGGTTTCCACGGCACCAGTTTGATCTGCAATGGTCAGCGAGGGTCGTGGTTCTATGCCGTGTTCCCTCTGATGACGAACAAGGACCATCGACATGGCGCCCTCCCCGGACACCGCAATTTCCCCAGCCGATATCCACGAGAATAACGAGCTTGATCGCTCTGCAATCGAACACCTCTCGAAAAGCGGACGACCGCACAAGCTCGTAAATTGCGTCCTCGAGGAAGCCGACCTTTCACGCCTGACGCTGGACGGCTGGGTGTTCGAGGCCTGCAACGTCAAGCAGGCCAATTTCACCGGCGCGAAACTGAGCGCCACGATCTGGTCGAGCTGCAAGGGCGGCCTTGCCGATTTCACCGGCTGCGATCTCTCCGAAAGCAGGATTGAAGGTTGCGACTTCAACAACAGCAATTTCAGAGGCACGACGCTGACAGGCGCGCACTTTGCCCGCTGCAAGTTGACGGGCGCAAACCTGTCCGAGGCCAAAACCCTCAACCTGACCTTCAACGAAACCCGGCTTGCCGACGCCCGGTTGCCCGGCATCTCATTTCGAAAGGCCCGCCTGAACGGCCTCGACTTCCAGATGGCCGATCTGAAGAAATGCGATTTCCGCGACGCGATCTTTCAGGATTGCAGCCTGCGCGACGCCAATCTGGTCGACTGCCGTTTCGAGGGTGCCGACCTTCGCGGCGCCGACCTCGGCGGCATCCGCCTGCTGAACGCCAAACAATTCAAGGGCGCAACGATCTCGCGCGATCAGGCGGGGCAATTGCTTGCGGAGCTGGGGTTGAAGGTGCGTTAGGTGAGCCGCCCCTAAAGCAACCCGATCCACTCATGCCCCGGATGCACCAGCTTAAGGCTGGCCTTCAACCAAGCCCGTTCCGATACCGCCAGCTTGGGTAACGCATTTTCGAAATCGATCTCGTCCTTGGCCCGCTGATATCTGGCCTTGAACAGAAGGATTGGGGCTGGCGCCAGATAGGGAATTCCGCCCGGAGTTGAGCGAACGAATTCATTGCGGGCTCCACGGATGTTCGGATCGCGTTTGCAAACCCATGTCTGCGGTGTCCCCGGCTCGATCATCATATCCACCCGCCAGCGGCGTTCGATGCTGTCCAGGCACCAGATTTGCACAATATCGGCCGGCGGCAATGCGTCTTGCGGCAGAGGCGTGACCACCCCGCTCCCAGCAGTGTAAAAATCGAGCCCTTGGAGGGCCTCGCGAAAAATCCCGACGTCCTCGCGCAACACAGTGAACTCAAGGTCGTCGTGATCGCGGGTCTGACGGCCGTACCACAGGTCGAGCGCCCAGCCACCGACAACGCACCATGGCGCCGAAACGCCTGCCAGGCGATTGGTCAGTTCCAGCGGATGCCAGGCGCTCCAGGCGTCATGGTCCGGTATTCCCGTTACATTCATCGAAACGCCCTACCATTACCTTCGATCCGGCATCTAGCAGAGTTGAAACAGGTAATAAACCAGCGGGTCTGCCGCAATCAATCGGGCCGTTTCGCGAAAGAAACGCGAAACCGCTTTGTGCCCGCTCCTCAGCCTTGCTATGGTCGGCCTCGTCAAAAGAGGGAGAGACTTTTGCAGGGAGAGGCAGCGCGAAAAACGTCCGTGCCGGAGCGCGATCCGGAGTTCGGTCCGTGGCTGGCGCAGGCGTCCATCCTGATCGTCGATGACGAGCCGGGCATGCGCAATTTCCTTGTCCGCACGCTTGGCCCCCGCTGCAAGCGGATCGAGGAAGCGGCCGATACCGACGAGGCCTCGCGCAAGCTCGATGCGCATCATTTCGACGTGGTGATCCTCGACAATATCATGCCCGGCAAGAACGGCGTCGACTGGCTGGCCGAGCAGCGCGCCATCGGTTTCTTCGCCGAGGCGATCCTGATCACCGCCTTTGCCGACCTTGAAACCGCGATCCAGGCCCTACGCGCCGGCGCCGTCGATTTTGTCCTGAAACCCTTCCGCTCCAACCAGATCCTCAATTCCGTCGCCCGTTGCCTCGACCGCATGCGGCTGCAGCGCGAAAATTTCGTGCTGCGCTACGAACTGAAGGCAACATCCGATCATATCCTGCTGCGCGACCGGCTGATCGGGGCCTCACGGGTCATCGGAGATGTCCGCGATACCATCGCGCGGGTGGCACCGCTGCCGACCTCCGTGCTTTTGACCGGCGAATCCGGTACTGGCAAGGAAGTCGCGGCCCGTTCGCTGCACACATTGTCCGACCGGGTGGACAAGCCGTTCGTGCCCGTCAATTGCGCCGCCATCCCGGCCGATATGATCGAGACCGAACTGTTCGGCCATATCAAGGGCGCCTTTACCGGTGCCGAAAACAACCGTGAAGGCCTGTTCACCCATGCGCAGGGCGGCACGCTGTTTCTCGACGAGATCGGCGAAATGCCGCTCGCCACCCAGAGCAAGCTGCTGCGCGTCATCGAAGACCGCCGCGTCCGCCCTGTCGGTTCCGAGCGCGAGGTGCCGGTCGATCTGCGCTTCGTGTTCGCCACCAATGCCGACTTGCAGAAGGAGGTTGAGAAAGGCCGTTTTCGCGCCGATCTGTTTTACCGGATCAACGTGATGCAACTCCATCTGCCGCCGCTACGCGACCGGGGCAATGATGTGCAGGAACTGGCTGACCTGTTCATGCAGAAACTGTCGCAGCAGCTGGGCATGCCGCAGGTACCGATCGATGTGCCCGTGCGCGCGGCACTAACGCGCTACGCCTGGCCCGGCAACGTCCGGGAGCTGCGAAACCTCATCGAGCGCTCGCTGATCCTCGGCAAATTCCCCGACGATTTCCGCGGTGGCCGCAACCAGGAGGCCGAGCTGGCCGGAGAAACGCTGGATGACGTAGAACGGCGGCATATTCTGGCCGTTCTGGAGGAAGCCGGCGGTAATCGCGATCAAGCGGCGCGCCGTCTGGGCATTTCGCGCAAGACAATCGACCGCAAATGCGCCGTCTGGAATGGTTGAGACGGCCCGCCCCAAGGAGCGCCCTGCCCGCTCCATCCGTTTCCGGCTTCTGGCCATCGCGCTCCTGCCGACGCTGGTCATCCTTCCGCTTCTTCTCGGCATCGCCATTGCCCGCTGGAATGCGAAATTCGATGCCCTGCTGATCACCAAGGTCAATGGCGACCTGACCATCGCCCATCAATATCTCTCCCGCATTCTCGAAAACACCGGCGAGCATATCCAGGCGCTTGCCGTCTCCGCCGCCTTTCGTGATACGGTGGGCTCCGGAGAGACTCCTGCCCTGCCGGCCTTCATCGACAAGAGCCGCCAGACGCTCGGCCTCGATTTCCTCATGCTTGTCGATCATCAGGGCCAACCGATAGATGCGGCCGGACAAACGCAGGACGCCTGGCCGGTGGTAAAATTAGCGCTCGACGGCACATCCTCGACCGCCATCGATATCCTCTCTGACACACAGCTGGCGGCGCTATCGCCCGCTCTGGCCGAGCGCGCGCGGATCGAGCTGGTGGAAACCCCAAACGCCGTGCCGACCGACAGGAAGAGCGAGGCGCGCGGCATGGTCGTGCATTCGGCCAGTCCGGTGACACTCGCGAACGGCGTAAAAGCGGCACTTGTGGGCGGCATCCTGCTCAATCAGAACCTCGTCTTCATCGATACGATCAACGATCTCGTCTATCGCGAGGCGAGCCTGCCGGAAGGCAGCAAGGGCACCGCGACGCTGTTTCTCGACGACGTGCGCGTCAGCACCAATGTGCGCCTGTTTGAGGATCGTCGGGCGCTTGGAACGCGGGTGTCCGCCGCCGTGCGCGCAGCCGTTTTGGATGAGGGCCGAACCTGGCTCGACAGCGCCTTCGTCGTCAACGATTGGTACATCTCGGCTTATGAGCCGATCGTCGATAGTTTCGGCAAGCGCGTCGGCATGCTCTATGTCGGCTTTCTGGAAACGCCCTTCCGGCAGCCGAAATATACGACACTGCTGACCATTGTGCTCGCTTTCCTGGCCGTCACTGCCGCCAGCGTGCCGATCTTCCTGCGCTGGGCGCGGGCGATCTTCAAGCCGCTGGAACGCATGAGCGATACCATTACCCGTGTCGAAGCCGGCAATATGAGCGCGCGCACCGAACTGACAGCCGCAAGCGACGAGATCGGCCGGGTGGCCCTGCACCTCGACGGTCTGCTCGACCAGTTGCAACAGCGCGACCGCGAGCTGCGGCAATGGAACGACGAGCTGAACGACCGCGTTGCCGAGCGCACCAGCGAACTGGAGCTTGCCAACCGCCAGATCGAGGCGACCACCAAGCAGCTGATCATGTCGGAAAAACTCGCCGCCATCGGCGAGATCACCGCCGGCGTCGCCCACGAGATCAACAATCCCATCGCCGTCATCCAGGGCAATCTCGATGTGGTGCGCAGCGTGCTCGGCGCAAAGGCCGACGAGGCGAAGGTCGAGTTCCGGCTGCTCGACGAACAGATCCACCGCATCAGCCAGATCGTCACCAAGCTCCTGCAATTCGCCAAGCCGGAAGAATATGCCGGTTATGTCGAGCGCCACGCGCCTGCCGAGGTGATCTCCGATTGCCTGCCGCTGGTGCAGCATCTGCTCCATAAGGCCGAGATCAAGCTCGTCCGCAACGACCACGCCACCCGGCTGGTGCTGATGAACCGGACGGAACTGCAGCAGGTGGCGGTCAACCTGATCGTCAATGCCATCCACGCCATGCCGAAGGGCGGGACGCTGACGATCACGACGCGGGATCAGGACGTCGAGACGAGACCCGGCGTCCTCATCGACATCACCGATACCGGTGTCGGCATGACGCCGGAATTGGTCGGCAAGATCTTCGATCCGTTCTTCACCACCAAACGGCAGGAAGGAACGGGCCTTGGCCTCTCCATCAGCCAGCGTCTGGTCTCCCGCCAGAACGGCCGGATCTCCGTTCAAAGCACGCCCGGTGAAGGCACGACCTTTTCCATCTGGCTGCCGGAAGCCAACTGAACCGGACAAAATGTCCGCCAGTTCCCGGACATTTTGTCCAATTCCTGCAACTCCTCCTGCATAACCCATTGAAATCTTGAATGGCTCGATTTGGCACGCCGATTGCTCCTGTGATGGGACGGACGGCAGAGGAGGCACCACGCGTTGAGGAGCGGGTGGTGCGAGACACTCTTCAGCCACCCCGGACATGACATTCACTGGGAACGCCCGACGGGACATGGGCGGATGGAGGAGATACACAATGGCAGCCACAACGGACACCTATGTCGGCGGAGGCTCGGTCGGCCTTCTCGATCGCGAACGCATCATCGCCAAACCTGGCTTCAACCGCTGGCTCGTACCGCCAGCGGCGCTCGCCATCCATCTCTGTATCGGCATGGCCTATGGCTTCAGCGTCTTCTGGCTGCCGCTGTCCAAGGCGCTCGGCACCACGCCCGATACCTGCTCCACCATGAACCTCGCATCCGCCCTGTTCACCACCAGCTGCAACTGGCGTGTCGCCGATCTCGGCTGGATCTATACGCTATTCTTCGTACTGCTCGGCTGCTCGGCCGCCATCTGGGGCGGCTGGCTGGAACGCGCCGGCCCGCGCAAGGCCGGCTTCGTCTCAGCCTGCTGCTGGTGCGGCGGCATTCTCGTCGCCGCTCTCGGCGTCTACACCCATCAGCTCTGGCTGATGTGGCTCGGCGCCGGTGTTATCGGCGGTATCGGCCTCGGGCTCGGCTATATCTCGCCGGTTTCCACCCTGATCAAATGGTTCCCCGACCGGCGCGGCATGGCGACCGGCATGGCCATCATGGGCTTTGGCGGCGGCGCCATGATCGGCGCCCCGCTCGCCAACCTGCTGATGACCTATTTCCGCACCGACGTTTCGGCCGGCGTCTGGCAGACCTTCGTCGTCATGGCCGTGATCTACTTCGTCTTCATGATGGGCGGTGCCTTCGGTTATCGCATCCCGCCGGCCGGCTGGCGTCCGGAAGGCTGGGCGGCCCCCGCCTCCAAGAGCACGATGATCACCACCAAGCATGTGCACCTGCGCGACGCCCACAAGACCAAGCAGTTCTGGCTGATCTGGGCCGTGCTCTGCCTCAACGTCTCGGCCGGCATCGGCGTCATCGGCATGGCTTCGCCGATGCTGCAGGAAATCTTCGCCGGCTCGCTGATCGGCCAGCCGGGCGTTGCTTTCGCCGATCTCGACACGACGCAGAAGGCCTCCATCGCCGCAATCGCGGCGGGCTTTACCGGGCTTCTCTCGCTGTTCAACATCGGCGGCCGCTTCTTCTGGGCCTCGCTGTCCGACAAGATCGGCCGCAAGAACACTTACTTCTGCTTCTTCGTTCTCGGCATCGCACTCTATGCGCTCGCCCCGACCCTCGCCGGTCTCGGCAACAAGGCGCTGTTCGTGCTGGCCTTCGGCATCATCTTGTCGATGTATGGCGGTGGTTTCGCGACCATCCCTGCCTATCTCGCCGATATCTTCGGCACCCAGTTCGTCGGCGCCATCCATGGGCGTCTGCTGACGGCCTGGGCAACGGCCGGCATCGTCGGCCCGGTCGTGGTCAACTATATCCGCGAGGCGCAGATTTCGGCTGGTGTCGCGCCTGGTCCCGAACTCTACACCGGTACGATGTACATCCTCGCCGGCATGCTCGCACTGGGTCTGATCGCCAACGCACTGATCAAGCCACTATCCGACAAATGGTTCATGAAGGACGAGGAAGTGGCAGCCCTGCAGGCCAAATCTGCCGCGGCAAACACTGGCCCGACCGGCTCCTTCGGTATCGGCACCGGCGGCTTCGACGGCAAGGCGCTGATCGCCTGGGCCATCGTCGGCATCCCGCTGCTCTGGGGCGTCTGGGTGACGCTGAGGGCCAGCATGGTGCTGTTCGGGTAAAAGGGGCGCGCGGCAGCTTCCTGCTACCGCAGCCCCTCATCCCCCCTTCCGGCCACCTTTTCCCCGTGTTGACGGGGAGAAGATGTTCGTTCAAGCCATTGGCCAATCGTCAACCGGAAGCCCTATCAGCCGTGAAAACCGATCCCGATACCTTTATCCGCGCAAACACGGGCATCATGGCTCCGCCGCATGTGCCGGAAATCCGGCTGTACTTAGCCACCGAGGCCCATGATCTTTGGCTAAAGACGGAGGAAGAGCTGGAGAAGATCGGCTTGCCTCCGCCTTTCTGGGCTTTTGCCTGGGCAGGCGGACAGGGGCTGGCGCGGCATATTCTCGATCATCCGGGACTGGTGGCGGGCAAGCGGGTGATCGATTTCGCTTCGGGGTCCGGTCTGGTGGCGATCGCGGCGATGAAGGCGGGGGCGGCATCCGTTGCCGCCATAGACATCGATCCCTGGACCGAAACGGCTATCCGGCTGAATTCAACGCTGAATGATGTCGCAGTCTCGTCCTCGGCGTCGGATATTATCGGCACTGGGCGGAATGCGGATGTCTACCTTGCCGGCGACGTCTTTTATGACAAGTCGTTTGCTGACCGGATCGTTCCGTGGCTGAACATGCTGGCCGAAGACGGTGCCGATGTTCTCGTCGGCGATCCCGGCCGGGCCTATTGCCCGCGTGACCGGATGGAGATGCTGGCGACCTACCAGGTGCCGGTGACCCGGGCGCTGGAGGACAGCGAGGTCAAGAAGACTACGGTCTGGCGGTTTCGGACTACAGGTTGATTGAGGGCTACAGCGGCGTGGACGCCAGCGTCGATCGTGAGCGTGGCGCAACGCAGATGGTCAGCTATCCGCCGCTTCGCGTGCCTGCGCGACATAGTCCGCGACGCATTTTGTCTCGATATCCTGCACGGTCTCCAGTTTGATGTGGCGCCGGTACTTGCCGTCACCGGACAGGAAGCCATGGGGGTCGGTAAGGGATGCGCCCTGGCTGAATTCCAGCGTTACATGGGCCTTATAAGGAAAGACGCCGCAAAAGCTTTGGCCCGATGAGAACAGCAATCCACCATATTTTATCTCTTCGGTGATGGATGGACCGGCGGCAAGAACGATGTCGCGGACGCGTGTGACAATCGGAAAGAGATCGCCGCGATGCCCGCTTACCTCCTGCAGGAAGGCTTCCACTTTATTACTTTTGTTCATGCCGCAATTGTCCCGATGATAGCCGATGTGAAGCTGGGGTTGCCGGTCAGGAGCCCGATGTCACCGGCGGATGACGCAGACGCCGGATTCCCAGGAGCAGGCACGGCTGGCGGTCGACGGGGTCACGCGGATGATCTTCGGTCGCGATGGGCGGTAACCCTGATCGATGTCGGTGGCGTAATAGCCGTAGCCGTTGCGCTCCGAGCTGAAATAGGTGCCGTTGCCCGGGTCGGTCCAGGCCGACAGCCCGCCGAAATAGGTACCGCCATTGGCATGTGACGGGAAGCCGTCACCGCCATAGGACTGGTCCCAGCCATTGTCACGCTGTCCACGGTATTGACGCACGACGATGCCGCGATCGGACCGGCGGTCGCGGTCGTACCGATGTCCGGTGCGGTGCTGATAATATTGGCGGCGGCCCATGCGGCCGGCGAGGCTGTTGCGCCCGCGGCGGCGGTCATCACGATACCAGTGACCAGCATTGATGCCAGAGACCGTTTCGCTGCGGTCGCGGCGCTGATGGTGCGGACGCTGATAGGTGGAACGCTCGAAATGGGTACGGCGAAACTGGTGACGCTCGCCACTGCGATCACGCGCTTCGGCGAAACTGGCGAACGAGAGCATCAGGGCCAGCGCCGCGATCAAGACTTTCGTCGCATTCTGTATGCTCATTGGACGCATTTCGTGCGGCCCTCCGGATGATTCTTAACAAATCCTTAACGGACAATGTGGGGCAGATGCCGGGAAAAGTCACGGATTGCGTTGAATTTTCACGCCTTATCGTTAACGCAGCGGGCGAATCGCATCCGTCAAGCCGCGATATTTTCGTCTAATCGATTAAATTGATTTTGCAGTGCAAACACACTTGTCGTTAATCAATATGGTGATTAAACGTCGGCTGACTGAATTGCGCACAATCAGGTGCAATACCGGATGAAAATAGTCCAGTTTTTGGGCATCTTTCCGGGTCTTCCGTGAGGTTCAGATGACGAATGTCACCAAAAGCCGGCCGTTGTCGCCGCATCTACAAATCTATAAGCCGATTCCCACGATGGTCATGTCCATTGTGCACCGCATCACCGGTTGCGCTTTGTACTTCGGCACCGTCCTCGTCGCCTGGTGGCTGATCGCCGCCGCCAGCGGACCGGAATACTATGATTGGGCCATGTGGGCCTTCGGCACGATCATTGGCCAGCTCATTCTGTTTGGTTATACCTGGGCGCTGGTGCATCATCTGTTCGGTGGTCTCAGACACTTCGTCTGGGATCTGGGTTACGGCTATGAAAAGCATTTTGCGACCAAGCTCGCCATTGCCAATCTGATCGGTTCGGTCGCCGTGACCGTATTGATCTGGATCGTCGGCTACGTGGTTCGCTGAGAGGACAAGAATTCCATGGATATGCGTACTCCCCTCGGCAAGGTTCGCGGCCTCGGTTCGGCCAAGGAAGGCACCGATCATTTCTGGCGCCAGCGGCTGACGGCCGTTGCCAACGTGCCGCTGATCATCTTCTTCGTGCTGTTCCTGATCAAATATGCAGGCGCCCCTTACGCCGAGGTCGTCGTTGCCTTGTCGAACCCCTTCGTGGCCGTGGTCATGGGGCTGGTGGTGATCTCCGGCCTGATCCATATGAAGCTCGGCATGCAGGTCGTCATCGAGGACTATGTCCACAACGAAGGCGCCAAGGTCGTCCTCGTCATGCTCAATACGTTTTTTGCGATCGCAGTTGGCGGGCTCTGTCTTTTCGCCATCCTGAAGATCGCGTTTGCAGGGTAATTCAAAATGGCACCCACCTCATCGCCGCTCATCAACGGCCACGCCTATGATTATGTCGACCATGCCTATGACGTCATCGTCGTCGGCGCCGGCGGCGCTGGACTGCGCGCCACGCTCGGCATGGCCGAACAGGGTTTCAAGACGGCCTGCATCACCAAGGTTTTCCCGACGCGCTCGCATACGGTCGCGGCCCAGGGCGGCATTGCCGCCTCGCTGACCAACATGACGCCGGACAGCTGGCAGTGGCATCTCTATGACACGGTCAAGGGTTCCGACTGGCTCGGCGACGTCGATGCCATGCAGTATCTGACCATGGAAGCGCCGAAGGCCGTCTACGAGCTGGAGCACTATGGCGTTCCGTTCTCGCGCAATGCCGAGGGCAAGATCTACCAGCGGCCGTTCGGCGGCCACATGCAGAACTACGGCGAAGGCCCGCCGGTACAGCGCACCTGCGCCGTGGCCGACCGCACCGGCCACGCCATCCTGCACACGCTCTATGGCCAGTCGCTGAAGCACAATGCGGAATTCTTCATCGAGTATTTCGCGCTTGACCTGATCATGTCGGATGACGGCAGCCGCTGCACCGGCGTCGTTGCCTGGAACCTCGACGACGGCACGATCCATCGCTTCTCAGCCAAGATGGTCGTTCTGGCGACCGGCGGCTATGGCCGTTCCTATTTCTCGGCGACCTCCGCCCATACCTGCACCGGCGACGGTGGCGGCATGGTGGCGCGCGCTGGCCTGCCTTTGCAGGACATGGAATTCGTCCAGTTTCACCCGACGGGTATCTACGGCTCCGGCTGCCTGATCACCGAAGGTGCCCGCGGTGAAGGCGGCTATCTCGTCAATTCCGAAGGCGAGCGCTTCATGGAGCGCTATGCGCCATCGGCCAAGGATCTTGCCTCGCGTGACGTTGTGTCCCGCTGCATGACCCTGGAAATTCGCGAAGGCCGCGGCGTCGGCAAGAACAAGGACCATATCTACCTGCATCTCGATCATCTCGATCCAGCCGTTCTGCACGAGCGCCTGCCGGGCATTTCCGAGAGCGCCAAGATCTTTGCCGGTGTCGACGTGACGCGCGAGCCGATCCCGGTTCTGCCGACGGTTCACTACAACATGGGCGGCATTCCGACCAACTACTGGGGCGAAGTGCTGAACGCCGACGGTGAAAATCCCGAGCGCGTCCTGCCGGGCCTGATGGCTGTCGGCGAAGCCGGCTGCGCCTCGGTGCACGGGGCAAACCGCCTCGGCTCCAACTCGCTGATCGACCTCGTGGTCTTCGGCCGCGCCGCCGCAATCCGTGCCGGCGAAGTCATCGACCGCGCCTCGCCGATCCCGGCGATCAACGAAAAAGCCTGCGAAAAGATCATGACGCGCTTCGACAAGCTGCGTTTTGCCGATGGCTCGACGCCGACTGCGGTGCTGCGGGAAAAGATGCAGCGCACCATGCAGGACGACGCCGCCGTGTTCCGCACCCAGGAATCGCTGGAAAGCGGCTGCAAGCGGATGAGCGCCATCTGGCAGGAACTCAGCGACGTCAAGGTCACCGACCGCTCGATGATCTGGAATTCCGATCTGGTCGAGACGCTGGAGCTGGAAAACCTGATGGCCAATGCCATCGTCACCGTCTATGGCGCCGAAGCCCGCAAGGAAAGCCGAGGCAGCCATGCGCGCGAAGATTATACCAGCGGGCCTTTCGGCGGTCGCGACGACGTCAACTGGCGCAAGCATACGCTGTCCTGGGTCAACGAGGCCGGCGAAGTCCGTCTCGACTACCGCCCGGTTCACACCGAACTTCTGCAGCCGGGCATCGATCCGAAAAAGATCGAGCCCAAGGCGCGTGTGTATTGAGGGTGTTTGTGGCAGGATGGGGTGGTCGCTGAGATAGGACGAAGCCGATGGGTGAGATGAACATCAAGATAGAGGATGACCTCAAAACGAAAATCGAAGACTTGGCGCGTAGCAACGACAGATCGCTGGACGAAGAGATTGCAGCGTTGTTGCGCAAGGCGGTCGCGGCGCAGCGTCCGGAGAGTCTTTACGAAGCTGCTGTCAGGATCTCTGCGATGACGCCCAAGGGCGTGAAGCAGACCGATAGTGTCGAAATCTTGCGGGAGATTCGCGGGAATTGACGCTGGTTATTGACACATCTGTTGTCGTCAAATGGTTTGTTGAGGAAGATGGCTTCGAATCGGCGCGTAGCTTGATCACGTCAGGACAAAAGCGGATCGCTCCCGAATTCGTTATCGCTGAAATGGCAAATGTTTTGCAGAGAAAGGTTCGCACGGGAGAGCTCGGTGACCTGCAGGCGATCACAGCTTTGAGGAGCGTCCCTTATTTCTTCGAGAAGCTCATACCATCGACCGATCTGGTAGAAGCGGCTTTCACATTGTCCCGGGTACTCGACCATTCGGTTTATGATTGCATGTTCTTGGCGCTTGCCTTGAACGGGCAGAGTGCGCGATTGGTTACGGGTGACACCAAGTTTCTTCGCAAGGCCACCGCTGCCGGTTACGGCGAGAAGATTTTGAATTTGGACGCAGCTTACGCGCTCGTCACGACGTCACAGGAAAACGATAATGGTTGAACTCGCTCTCCCCAAGAATTCGACGATGACCGAAGGCAAGGTCTGGCCGAAGCCGGCTGGTGCCACCAATACCCGCGAATTGCGCATCTATCGCTGGAGCCCGGACGACGGCAAGAACCCGTCGATCGACACGTTCTATATCGATGTCGACGATTGCGGCCCGATGGTTCTCGATGCACTGCTTTATATCAAGAACAAGATCGACCCGACGCTGACGCTGCGCCGCTCCTGCCGCGAAGGCATTTGCGGTTCCTGCGCGATGAATATCGACGGCACCAACACTTTGGCTTGCACCAAGGGCATGGACGAGGTGAAGGGCACGGTAAAGGTTTACCCGCTGCCGCATATGCCCGTCGTCAAGGACCTGGTGCCGGACCTCACCAATTTCTACGCCCAACACCGCTCGATCGAGCCCTGGCTGAAGACGGTATCGCCGACCCCTGCCAAAGAATGGAAGCAGAGCCACGAGGACCGCCAGAAGCTCGACGGCCTCTACGAGTGCATCCTCTGCGCCTGCTGTTCCGCCTCGTGCCCGAGTTACTGGTGGAACGGCGACCGGTATCTCGGCCCGGCCGTGCTATTGCAGGCCTATCGCTGGCTGATCGACAGCCGCGACGAAGCCAAGGGCGAGCGTCTCGACAATCTGGAAGACCCCTTCCGCCTCTATCGCTGCCACACGATCATGAACTGCGCCCAGACCTGTCCGAAAGGTTTGAACCCGGCCAAGGCGATCGGCGAAATCAAGAAGATGATGGTGGAACGCCGGGTCTGATTTTTTGGATCTTTCCGGTCGGCGTTTATAGAGACACTTGGCTTGTCCCCTCTTCTCCCCGGCGGGGAGAAGGTGGCGCAAAGCGCCGGATGAGGGGGGCCGAAGGCAACCCTTTCTGGCTCCGGCCGCGCCAAAGCCCCCTCATCGCCTCCCCGCGTACGCTGAAAGCACGCCAGACCCTTTTACGCGTCGGAGCGACCGGCAACTCCACGACGCAGTGGAAACAACCGTTTCAATCATGTCACAGGTCTTAAAGAATCAGCGCCGTCTTGATTTTAAAGTTAGTTTTAAGCTAATTCCGCCTATATTCCCCTGGACAACGCGTTAGCAAAGATGATCGGGAGCTTAAACATGCGGACAATACATGCGGTGGCGGGACTGGCCGTGGTGCTGGCGCTGGCTGGATGTCAGAGGACGTCCATGACCGATTTCAGTGGCAACAACACGTCGCCAGCTCCTGTGCAGGCGCAGCCTGTGCCGACCGTCTCGTCCGGCCAGCTTGCTGCTCCCGGCGATACCTCGCAGTTTCCGGCGGCCCCTGTCAGCGGCACGGCTGCGGTTGGCGGTGTCACGGCACCCGGCGGTACCGAGGTTGCAGCGGCAACCAATGCGCTTGACGTCACCAAGGAATCGATGGTCGGCAACTGGCGCGTCTCGAATGCTGGCGCCTCCTGCGACATGTTCCTGACGCTCACCAATCTCGGCAGCGGCTCGCGCGGCGGCACACGCGGTTGCGCCGGCGAACTGACGGCGATGGGCTCCTGGGAAGTGGCCGGCAAACAGGTCGTCTTGAAGGATCGCAACGGCAATCCGCTCGCCCGCCTGTTCAAGACGGCCGACTCGCGCTTTGACGGCTCGACCAATGGCGGCCAATCGGTCAGCCTCAGCCGCTAATCATCAGCCCGGCATCAGCCGGGTTTTTTCTTGCCCTCGTTTCCGACACCAGACCGGTAAAGCGCGTGCCCAATCCTGAAGACAGCATTTCGCGAAAACTCGAAGCCATGATCGTGGCGGGAACGCTGACGCGTGACCCGGCGCAGCTTGCCATCGCCAAGCGCCTCGATCATCTTTCCTCGGAACTGGCCGCCAGCCGCGCTGAGCGCAAGTCGAATGCGCTCGGCTGGCTGTTTGCCTCGCGTAAGAACGAGCATCCGCCGCTGAAGGGGCTTTACCTCTATGGTGGCGTCGGGCGCGGCAAGACCATGCTGATGGACCTGTTCTTCGAGACGGTGCCGATCCAGCGCAAGCGCCGGGCGCATTTTCATGAATTCATGGCCGATGTGCATGAACGCATCTTCAACCACCGGCAGAAGCTGAAAAACGGCGAGACGCGCCAGGCCGATCCGATGCCGCCGGTTGCGGCGGAGATTTTTGCCGAGGCCCGTCTTCTGTGCTTCGACGAATTCTCCGTTACCGACATTGCCGATGCGATGATCCTGTCACGGCTGTTCGGGGAGCTGTTTTCAAAAGGCTGCGTGCTGGTGGCGACATCGAATGTCGAGCCGGGCAATCTCTACAAGGATGGGCTCAACCGCGGCCTGTTCCTGCCGTTCATCGACCTGTTGAAGGCGCATGCCGCTATCGTGCCGCTGGACACCACGACGGATTACCGGCTGGCGAAGATCGAGGGATTGCCGGTCTGGTCGTCGCCGCTGGGTCCGCAGGCCGATACCGAGCTCGACAATGCCTGGAAACTGGCAACGGCCGGTTTGACAGTGGCGCCGGCCGAAGTCGCATTCAAGGGACGCAAGATCGTGGTTCCCAGGGCTGCCGGCGACTGCGCGCGGTTTTCCTTCGCCGATCTGTGCGAAAAGCCGCTCGGGGCTGCCGACTATCTCGCCATCCTCTCGCACTACCGGACGATCTTCGTCGAGCATATCCCGCATCTCGGGCCGGAACGTCGCAACGAGACCAAGCGTTTCATCATGCTGATCGACACGATCTATGATCATGGCGCCCGGCTGTTTGCCTCGGCTGCATCCACGCCAATCCATCTGCTGACGGCGAAAAAAGGCACCGAAGGCTTTGAATTCGACCGCACGGTGTCGCGGCTGATCGAGCTGCAGAGCAAGGAATATGCCGCCAACCACCATGCAAATTCTGCTGTTTTGTGACACATTGACGACGTATTATCTTACGTTTACGTAAGAATTTTATGATCTAACCGATTGAAATTGCTCTACCAAAAAGTATCAGTTGATATTTTAGTTTTTGAAGTTTAATTCCTTGCGCCGAAGGTTTGCCATCGCTCGCGCTTGGATGCGCCACGTCAGGCCTTGTCAGATTTGGATCGCAAAGGAAGCACTTTCATGGCGCGCAACAAGATCGCACTTATTGGTTCTGGAATGATTGGTGGCACGCTGGCGCATCTCGCCGGCCTGAAAGAACTGGGCGACATCGTCCTGTTCGACATTGCCGACGGCATTCCGCAGGGCAAGGGTCTCGATATCGCTCAGTCCTCTCCCGTCGAAGGCTTCAACGCCAATCTGACCGGTGCGAGTGACTATTCCGCAATCGAAGGCGCCGATGTCTGCATCGTCACCGCCGGTGTTGCCCGCAAGCCGGGCATGAGCCGAGACGATCTGCTCGGCATCAACCTCAAGGTCATGGAACAGGTCGGCGCCGGCATCAAGAAATATGCCCCGAACGCCTTCGTCATCTGCATCACCAACCCGCTCGACGCGATGGTCTGGGCGCTGCAGAAGTTCTCCGGCCTGCCGAAGAACATGGTCGTCGGCATGGCCGGCGTGCTCGATAGCTCGCGTTTCCGCCT
>Ga0247813_10001039_pt1 | contig 22179 bp, 17 predicted proteins | sample UWRJL169409C1_FD_180719 | JGI IMG/M metagenome (GOLD analysis project Ga0247813, IMG submission 180719) | Plant litter microbial communities from Arlington Agricultural Research Station in Wisconsin, United States - UWRJ-L169-409C-1 | ecosystem: Environmental > Terrestrial > Plant litter >...
TATCAAAACGCAGATTGAAGCTTTAGGCGGCAAAATTGAAGTGGAAAGTAAATTGGACCAGTACACAAGTTTTAAGGTCTACTTCAAGGATGAAGTCTGATCTATGTCAAGACCTTTATCCTGCGCCTGCGAAATAAAATTGCAGAGCGAATGGCTGACTCACAATAGTTTAACATTAAAGACCTGTAACCTTCTAATGTTACAGGTCTTTTTTTATACATAACTCCCCCCTCAGGTTATCGTAACCCTGACGTTGCTGTTTCCCGGAATAATGAATTCCAGGTTACCGTTTTTTACCCGTTTTCCTTGTAGCGGCTGATCGGCTCCCGCTATCGCAATAGTAACATCAGGAATTTTATGCTGTCCGTTTTTAACTAAAACCATCCTGCAGTTTATCCGTGGATCACCCACTAAGTCAAAACTGATACTGTTACCCATTGTTTTATAAGCCGAGAATGGATAATCCGCATAAATCATAAACTCTTCGCCTTTCACCTGATGGTAATGTCTCGGGATAATACCAAAAGCATTACCTGCCCCGTATACTTCCTGACCAACAGTTCCGGATTTACACCAGCCATCCTGCAGGTCTTCCAAAGCAATCCAGAGCTTCGCGTCCGTTTCTCCCATTTTAGGTTTTTCTTCCAGCATGTCAGGAGGGAGCATAGGCGGATAGTAAAACGCAGCCCGGTCTATAGTATAGCGGATATATTCTGTTAATAACAAATGCACTGAAGGTAAAATTGATACGCCCTCAGCATGTTTTAAGTAATCATGAAAAGCACAAAAAACTTCCTGCTCCTCATATGCAGCAGTATAAGGCGCATCATTTAAAGGGAAAAGCGCAAAGAACTTAGGGAAGTTTTTTCCGTACCCATAATTGCAGTCCCACAGCTGCACGTTACGAAAGATTCCGGCCAGGCAGGTATAACTTAAATCGAGGTATAATTCGTTTTTAGTCAACTTATATAATCTCAGCAGGGCGCCTGCAGAAAAGGCCGTATTATTTGCCTGATAGAAAATATCAAACCCATAACCTTTTAAGGATTTAGCTGCTTTTTCCGCTTCAGCTAAAAATCTTTTTTCTCCCGTGAGTTCCCATGCCTGCAGCATTACATGTGTATAGATACCTGCTACGTCTTTTTCCCCGCCTTTGCCTTCCGCCGTTTCCGCTTTAACTACTTCAAGGGTATCCATTTTATAAAATACCGGCCACTGATACTTAAAGTGATGCGCAACTTTAATCGCGAAATCCAGTGAGTTCAGGAACAAGTCTTCCGCCAGTTTATCACCTTTAAGCGCCATACGGGATAGGTTTAGCAAAGGATGGTGGAGATACCAGGAATCCATTACTTTCGGTACTTTTTGTTCCTCTTCACCTTTCAGTTTGTCTTCCGCTGCTGGTAGCCAGCGCATAATCGTACCAAGCTCTTTATTATAAAAATTAGGCAGGCTTTTTCTGATAATATCTATTACCTTCATGTCCTTCCTGCTCCAATCCCTATAATCCAGTAAGGGGAGGAGAACGGCAAGCTGTACCATGATTTCAGGTGGCGTTTCATGATCGCTGAGATAGGCGTTGAGGTATTGCCCCCCATCAACATGCGACCAGCAGCCGGGAATTTCGATCAGGTCTGTCAACCCTTTATCCAGGATCTGCGTCCAGGATTGAAATTTGGTTGCCGGTCTTGGCAGTCGCAGGTAAATTGTAGCCAGCAGATCCAGATATAACCTTATCGTTTGCGCTTCATCTTTTGGAATAGTTTCGCTGAAAGCGACAAAAGCGTCAGCAATAATTACCTTTTTACCAGCGCTGATCGGTTTTTTGGAAGCAGGTAAAGAAAAGCCCAGTTCCGGCCACTGACCCCCAACTGTATCTCCGGCAGAAGTTTCAGTTTGCTCGCAGTAGTCGCCCAGGGCAGTCAGGTTTTGGTGATACAGCAAAGTGGCTGATGCAGGTACCGTCTGGCTCATATAAATAAACCCTGTGCGTGTACCAAACTGGCTTGCATGAATCTGCCCGCTGGTATTTTCCGCATTATCATTTTTCCCTGTAAACAGGACATCCCTTGGCCACACCGGTATGGATAAATCCCGGGAAGGGGTTAATGTTGTGGTATACCTTAGTATTGGGTACGCTCCGCTCTCATCTATTGTGACCGTTACTTGCTGACTGCCAATAGAGGAAGTTACATCCAGCACTGTATCTTGATGTGTTTTTTTCTTTATACTTCTAATTTGCAGGTTGTTGCCCGGACTGAATGCTGTACGGAAAGCCACATGACCGCCTTCCGGAAGTTCTGCCTGGATCCAGACAGCATCTGAAGTAAGCACAGCTTTAAAATAAAATTTACCGGCAAGGTGCTCAAACAGAAGGTCTTCAGCTTCTGCTAATTCAACATTCGAGGATACTGCCCAGGGTGATAATGGATTCATAATGCGCAATTAAATTGTTGAAATGATGGCTTTTAACACGCTATTTAAAAAAATGTTTTAATTCGGCAATGCTTAAATTGTACGATTAAAACATTAGCGTGATCCGCATGTTGGTACTGGTCAGAATTGAAACCTAATTACTAGTATGATGAAAGACCTGGCAAAACGTTTTCCTCAAAATCCGCTGTTGATGCCCAAAGATATACGGCCTAGTGCCGAAGGCCTGCAAGTGATCTGTCTGCTCAATCCCGGAGTATTTATTTATCAGGGCAAAACCTGGTTACTGGTCAGGGTGGCCGAAAGTATCAAACAGGTAGAAGGGTGGGCGTTTCTTCCTGCGCTAAACGACGAAGGAAAACTTGAAATTGTAGAGGTACCATTAAATGATCCGGATCTGATTGCTACCGACGCCAGGATATACAACTATCAGGGATTGGATTACCTGACTACAGTTTCACACCTGCGTCTGATGAGCAGTACCGATGGTATAAATTTCACTGAAGAGGAAGGTTTTCCCGGTTTGTTCGGTTCTGGAAAACTGGAACGGTTTGGCATAGAAGATTGCCGTGTTTCGTTTGTTGAAGGCGTTTACCACCTTACCTATACTGCGGTATCAGATAGCGGAGTGGGAGTGGGATTGAGGACAACTACCGAATGGCGCCATTTTGAGCATAAAGGAATGATCCTGCCCCCTCACAATAAAGATGTAGCCCTTTTTGAAGAAAAGATCAATGGGAAATATTATGCTTTGCACCGTCCCAGCAGTAAAGATATAGGCGGTAATTATATCTGGCTGGCCGAGTCGCCAGATGGATTACATTGGGGCAATCATAAGTGTATTGTTAAGTCCCGCCCCGGCATGTGGGACAGTGAAAGGGTAGGTGCCGGTGCCGCTCCGATCAGGACAGCAGCAGGGTGGCTGGAGATTTATCATGGTGCCACGGCAGATCACCGCTATTGCTTGGGGGCTTTTTTAATGGATCTGGATAATCCTTCCAAAGTGCTGTCCCGTACCGCAGATCCAATAATGGTACCCACAGAAAGATATGAGCTCAGTGGTTTTTTTGGCTTTGTGGTTTTTACCAATGGACATGTGGTTAACGGCGACGAGCTGACTATTTATTATGGTGCGGCAGATGAATTTGTTTGCGGAGCTACTTTTTCCATTGCTGAAATACTGGCCTTATGTGTTCAGCTGTAGTACCATTCGCAAATTTTTAATACTGGCAGCAGATTAATACCTGCATCTCATTCAGGATGCTGTATCTTCGTATCCAGGTAAGTGTGGGTGCTGCCGGTCTGCGTCAACAAGGTGTGAGAAGCTTATTGGAGTTGCGGATCGCAGTATCCCGCATTTATCCAATTGCCCCGATCAATTACATATGCCGTATGCCTGCACAATTAGTAATTGTAGCGTGACAGATGTAAACTGTAGTCTATGAAAAAAGATATCCGTAAGTATATAATCAGGGTTGTATAATTCTTTAAAAGAGTTATAAACATGTTAAAATTATAGTTTTTTATCAATTCGCTGATAAACAGTTCTGCCTGATTCGTTTTTTGTTTGAATTAACCCGGTAGATTTCTTTCCAGGAGTAAATCTTCCCATCACAACTGATAGTATCTGAGGTCTCACCAGAGTTCCGAGGTGTGATTGGCAGTATTTGAAAATTTCAAGAGCAGTTTTTGGCGATGTGAAGTAATCACCACTTAATAGATTGGTTATGAAATTATTAATTTCTTCAAAATAAACAGGATTCTCAAATGGTTCTGATGAGTTTTCCAGTTCTCTTGTAAACTCTTTGAATAATGCGGGTTGCTCTGGTAAATCCCGAAATATGGTATATGTGATACCACCGGCATACGATTTAATATTTACAATGATCTGGTAAAAGGGTTCATCTATCTTTCCTGACATGATATCAGGTAATTTACAATCAAAAATTCGCAGAAGATAATTTGTATCCTTAGGTGTATATCTTAGTGTATGTAGCGGGTTTTCAATATCACGAACGTATAGTGGCCGGTATCCTAAAAGAAATGATAATTCCCGATCAGTATAGCCAAGCAAAATCCGCATTTCCATTACCCTGTAAATTTTGTCAAATTCTATTGAGGAGACAGGAAAAGGAAGTCCGTTTTCTTTCATGTTTCAAAATTAAAGAATAAAACAGAAAAGTAAATATGAATGATTATGTCCGGTTAGATTTCTGGTCTGGCCCCTGAACTGTTGTGCGCTGATAAACTACACCTCCATCCTGCAGATCTATTCGTACGAGTTCCCCTTTTTCTGCTGCATAACTTACTGTAGAAGTGAAGTTTGTAGATTTCCAGTTCATATTCTGGATTTCGTTAGCATAGTCTGTAATTTCTTTGATTGTTTTGGCATCAATAAAAAAATCAGTTTGTATCATTTTTTTTAATGCGGCGGCGGGCCCTTCAGGCATTACAATTTTTGAAGCGGTTTTTATCACCGGTTGATCATCTACATAATCTTGCGGATAAAAATCATAGACCGTATATTCTTTTTTAGATGAAGAGTTTTCCGTATTCCTGGCTTTTTCTGTAAAGATGCGTGCGATGATATTCAGATTGTGGTCTGTATAAGTAGCGGCTTTAACAGAACTTTCAATATTTCCAATGAGGCTTTTGTCCTGAGAAGGGCTGACATTCTGGGAGAGCTCTTCCGCCGTAATATTTAGCTGCTGTCTGATTTTTCTAACCTCATTGATGATATATTGCTCAACAGGTGCTATTCTTCTTTCTTTAGCCATTTGCTAATAAATAGAATTAGCGGACTTATCGAAACATGTACAATTAATTTGTATTTATAAAGTATAATACCGACATTAGCTATTGAAAGAATTATAAAATTTATTTGATAAGATAAAAGCACAAGACATACAGACAATTATCCAGGCATCTGGGTTTTGGATCTTGCTCGGAAAATGTAGGAACTTTCTAAAGCGCAAGGGACAAGAGTTGATGCCCATTCACTATCTTTGCTGATAGCGATGGGCTCTCTTGTACTCGCTTTTGGCCTCCTACAGCCTTCCGGGAGTACAGGTAGAGTTCATCGCTTTTTTGAACCTACTTCAATCAGATTCATCACTCATATGCTGCAAAGCAATAGAAAATGAATCAATCTCAAAACCTGTTGATGCAATCTGAAAAAGATTTGCTGAGAAGGATCAATAGACATCATTAATAATATCAGTCAGTAATCCCGATTTGTAGATCCGATTTCAGTATCGGCATGGCCTATAAGTTCAGTACCCCGGCCTGAATCACTATTTAAACACTCAGTCATGAAAGATCACGTAGTTCACAACAATATCAAAATCATTAAACCTCCTGATTGACCGGTATCAAAGCGGCTGTAAAATTTAGGTTAGATAATGTTCCGGCCGCTTTGTTTTTTATTTCCTGAACCATAAACCTATTTCATACTACTAACCATCTAATAAACAGTCTTATCTCATAAAAAATGAAAGCAAAAAACAGCTTAAGGGGATTTCTATGCCTAAAAATCTGGTGTAAAAGGACGGACATTCAAGTACATTACAGCTTCCTTTTATTGTTTTTTACTCTGTTTGCCGCACACGCAATCGCCCAGGGTAGAAAAACAATTACCGGAACAGTTATTTCCGCCATTGATAACAAACCATTAAATGGTGCGACAGTAAAAATAGAATTCAGTGACGCCACTATTCAAACTGCTGAAAATGGTAACTTTACCATACTCACTACTAAATCATCCGGTAAACTGATTGTATCTTATATTGGTTATAAAACCGCGGAAGTTCCCTTTAATAGTTCAAACACAAAACTTATCAATATAATTCTTGAACCAAATGCCAATAACCTTGAGGCAGTAACCGTTTCTACCGGTTTTCAGACACTTCCAAAAGAAAGAGCTACAGGGTCCTTCGGTATTGTTAACAATGAATTATTTAACAGAAGTGTATCTACCGACGTCATCAGCAGGTTAAATGGGGTAACGAGCGGACTTGTATTTGATAGGACATCGGGAAATAACCTGGGAATATCTATCCGGGGGAAAAGTACCATCTGGGCAAATACACAGCCGTTGGTTATCCTTGATAATTTTCCGTATGAGGGCGATATCAGCAATATTAATCCAAATGATGTTGAAAATATTACCGTCTTAAAAGATGCGGCAGCTGCATCGATTTGGGGAACCAGGGCCGGTAATGGCGTAATTGTAATCACAACTAAAAGAGGCAGGTTTAATCAGTCTGCGAAAGTGTCATTTAATTCGAACCTTACAATCCTTGATAAACCTGACCTTTATTATGAAAAAAAGATTTCACCTGCGGATTTCATAGAGGTGGAAAAATTCCTGTTCGAAAAAGGCAGATATAATACCTATATCAACGATGGGATGACCGCTCTGACACCGGCCGTTGAGGTGTTATTAAAATCTCGTTCAGGCCTGATATCCGGAACAGAAAAAGATCATCAGCTGAATGCTTTGGCACAGCACGATCTGAGGGATGATATGTCTAAATATTTTTACAGGAACAATTTGAAGCAGCAGTACGCATTAAACATAAGTGGAGGCGGTGAAAATCAGCAATACTATGTTTCCGGCGGCTGGGACAAAAATCTTTCAGAATTGGTCGGTAACAGTTATAACCGGATATCCCTCAATGCTAACAATACTTATAGTCTTTTGAATCATCGTCTGGAGATTACTACAGGAATAATTTACACGAAAATCAGAAATGAAAATAATAGTGTGACCCCCACCTTCGGGAATGGATCTATGTATCCTTACGCCGCATTAGCCGACAGTAATGGTAATCCACTGCCGATAGCTAAAAGAAAAGAAGGATTTCTAGGTACAAAGGCAAACCCGGCATTAATGGACTGGCTTTACAGGCCACTTGAGGAGTTATCATTATCGGATAATACCAGAAAAGGTACAGATTACCAATTATCAGTTGGCTTGAAGTATAAGATAATCCCATCCTTAAATGTTGAAGTAAAATATCGATATGGTAATGGCAGTACGACGAACCGGGATCATTTTAGTCAGCAAACATATTATACCAGGGATCTGATTAACTCTTTTACTCAAATTAATACTGCATCAGGTGTAATTACAAGACCTGTCCCCCTGGGTAATATTTTATATATAGGTAATGGAACTTATGCTACTCAAAACTTACGTGGACAACTTAATTATAACTATCAATGGAAGGACAAGCATCGGCTGACTATCATCTCAGGATCGGAAATAGGAGAGACTCTAACGACATCATCTACTTATCAATTATACGGTTATGATGCGAAGCGTGAAACAAGTTTGCCAGTAGATTTTGCTGATAACTATCCAAATTATCTTACAGGCGCTTCCTCAAAAATTGCATCAGGACTCAGCATGAGTAGATTGACTAACCGAACTATTTCCTTCTTTGGAAATGGCGCTTATACGTTTCTGGGGCGTTACACTTTGTCAGCTTCAGCAAGAAGCGATGGATCTAATCTATTTGGTGTCCGTACAAATCAGCGTTGGGCCCCATTATGGTCTGTAGGATCAGGTTGGGATATCAGTAAAGAACCTTTTTACCATTTTCCCCTCGTACCACAATTAAAAATAAGGTCTACTTATGGGTATAACGGTAATATAAACAAAAGTATTACTGCATTCCTCACCACGAGGGCTGGTCTAACGAACAGATATAGTTCGATAACCGCTACTATTACTAATCCCCCAAATCCTGACCTGACTTGGGAAAGAATAGGGCAATTAAATATAGGAGTTGACTTTGGTTTCAGAAACAACATCTTTTCCGGTTCAGTAGAATATTTCCGGAAAAACGGAAGGGATTTAATTGGTGATGCTTTATTAGCACCTACTTCCGGATTTGTTTCGTTTAGAGGAAATAGTGCGGCAATTAAGGGAAGGGGATTAGACGTTTCGCTCAATGCTGCAATTCTTAATGGCGCGCTTTCCTGGAATACTACTGCTCTTATATCTTCCGCGAAAACGTGGGTAAGTGACTATAAAAAATTGCCAGCCGTTAATACGGATTACATATCTGGCAGCGTACCCAAGGTTGGTAGGGACCTGAACGGGATATATGTTTATAAGTGGGCAGGACTGGATCCTCTAACAGGTGATCCGCGAGGTCAGCTTGAAGGTGAATTAAGCAAGGATTATACAAAAATATTATCAGGCACTAATCTTAATGATCTTGAATATATTGGTACTGCTAATCCAAAATATTATGGGAGTTTGATGAATTCGTTCTCTTATCATAGCTTCTCCTTGTCTTTTAATATTTTATACAAACTCGGTTATTTCTTTAAAAAAGAATCGATTAATTACAGTCAGTTGTTTGGCAATTCTTCTGGTATAGGGCACAGCGACTATAATTTGAGATGGCAAAAGCCCGGTGATGAAAACCAAACTGATGTTCCCTCTTTAATTTATCCAGCCATTAGCAACCGTGATAATTTTTATTTACGCTCTTCTGCGATAATTGAAAAAGGGGATCACATCCGCCTCCAGGATATTCAGCTCAGCTACACTATGATGAAAAAAGTATTTCCGAAGATGCCTTTCCAATCATTAAAATTATACGCATATGTAAATAATATAGGGATTATTTGGAGGAAAAATGATGCTGGACTAGACCCGGATGTATCAATTTATCCTCAGCCCAGAAGTTTGGCTCTGGGAATAAAATTGGATCTGTAATCATTTAATACTAATCATATGAACAAAATTAAGACAATAGCTTTAGGCTCTTTGATATTTTGCGTGGTAGGATGCACTAAATATCTAGACGCCATTCCCGATCAAGGTCTGACAGTTCCACAGACACTTGCGGATTTTCAGCAAATGCTGGAAAATGAAAAAATGTTTAATAATGCTCCCGCCCTTGGAGAATTTGGGACTGATGATATAGCCTTACCAGACGATATACTTGCAACAAGAAATATAGCATTTCAGAATGGTTATCTTTATGCGAAAGATATATTTGCCGGCCTGGTAAATCAGGACTGGAATAATGCTTATGAAAAGATATATTATGCTAATATAGTATTGGCAGGTATAGACAGGATAGAAGAGAAAAATGTTGCTGGAACAGATATTAACTTCGTAAAAGGCTGGGCTTTGTTTTGCAGGGCAAATGCTTTCTACGATCTGCAGGAAATTTTTGGTCAACCATACAGACCATCTACCGCAGCGTCAGATTTGGGCATACCGTTAAAGCTTGGCACGAATTTAACAGAACAGGTTGCACGTTCTACCGTACAAGACACATATCAGCGGATAATTGATGATTTGGAAGAAGCCGCAGTCTTGCTACCTGTGGAAGTCTCTAAAGTGAATAGAAGTATGCCTTCTAAATCCGCTGCATATGGCTTGCTTGCCAGGGTATATCTGATGACGCAAAACTATGTACATTCGCTAAGATCAGCTAACAGTTCTCTGGCATTATATAATACACTGGTTGATTATAATACTATTAATACAACGGTAAGACAGCCGTTTAATCCGCTCCTGGATGAAATTATATATCATTCTCTACAATTAGCCTATTTGCCAATTGGTTGTCCGATGGATAACGCATTGTACGATTCTTATCATACAAATGATTTAAGGAAGATTTTATTCTTTAATAATACAACAAATACCGTTGCTTTTAAAGGCTATTATAGTGGTAGTTCAATTGCACATAATGGTCTGGCAACTGATGAAATTTACCTCACACAAGCAGAATGTAACGCCAGGCTGGGAGACAGCCAAAAAGCCCTCGACGCCTTAAATACGCTGCTTGTAAAACGTTATAAAACTGGTTTGTACATTCCGTACACCTTAATCAATACACCAGATGTATTAAAGCTCGTGCTCACTGAACGAAGAAAGGAATGTGTGTTTCGTAACCTGCGCTGGCCTGATCTGAGAAGGCTTAATCAAGATACCAGGTTCGCCAAAACTATAAATCATACATACAAGGGGATTACTTATCAGCTGCTTCCAAACGACCCGAAATACACCTTTCCAATTCCTGATGAAGAGGTGAGATTAAGCGGTATTCAACAAAATAATAGATAGTTAAAAACTAAAAGAAATGATACTACGTACTATAACATTAATTGCATTTTTATTTTTCGGATTGTGCATAAACACCAGTGCTTACGAAAAAAATATACACAATAGAAATTCTGTCACTTTCAAAGTTACACTTGATAGCAGCATTAAATTTAAACCCTATTTGATGCTATATGAAAATAGTTTTCATCAATCCAGTTTGCAGACTGAACGTAAAGAAATAGCACCGGTTGGTAGTAAAGGAAATACCTATCTTTTTATATTGAAAGATCAGTTAAAGCCGTTGTATTTTTCTCTGGCCTATAAAAAGGGAGTAAGTGTAGTTTTGTTACTGGATAGCTATCATTTCGAACCGGCTGATGAAATTAATATCAGTATGGATAAAACGGCGGCAAACGGTGTGTTTAAATTTATTTTTGAAGGTAAGAAAGCAGGAAAGTACAAATGTCAGTATGAGCTTTCATCCATTACGAAAACTGCTGTAAAAAACATTAACGCTGATCAGCCTGCTAAGACCACCAAGTATGACCGTGCGATGTCGGCAATTGACGCCCAGCTGGAATTGGTTGATAAATATAAGTCATCATTATCTCCATATTCAGCTGATTTAATGAAGGCCGATATTAAATCTAAACTATTATTTCCGCTATTAGCAGATTGGTTATTCCACTATAGCGCTGCAATAGAAAACAAAGATACGCTGATCCAGAGTAGACTCTTGAATGAATACCTCAATTACAATAAGTTTAACTTTATTAATGGATCGGCTGATATTTTATTTCAATCCCGGTACTACACCAGATTTATCATGACAAAGATAAAGATCGATTACCTGGTGGATAATAGGGAGTTTAAGTACTCAGGATATTTTGATAAAATAAAGCATATGCCCGATAAATTGATAAGAGACAAAATGATGGTTTCTTTTTTTTATCTGGATGATAATCAGGGAGCGGAAATTTTTGACAATCTATTAAAAGAGGCTTTACTCACCGTTGAAAATTATGAATGTCGAAAAAAACTCTCTGAGTTTAAAAAGGTTACTGTGGGTAATAAAGCATTTAATTTTTCCCTGCAAGACATAACTGGAAAGATTGTCAAGCTATCAGATTATAGAGGGAAAATCGTATTTATAGATTTTTGGTTCACAGGCTGCGGTGCATGCAAATCTTATTATTCCGATGTCTTAAGTATGGTAGAAAAAATTTATGAGCATAATGCTGAAGTAAAATTTATCACAATTTGTGTGGATCAGGATAAAGAGAAGTGGATGTCTAGTTTGAAAAGCGGTATTTATACCTCAGAAAAGGCTGTGAACTTATTTACCAATGGAGAAGGAAATAAGCATGAAATAGTGAGATTTTATAATATTAAAGGATATCCAAAGCCAATGATGATTGATAGAAATGGACATATTTTAAAGTTCAAAGGTAACCAATTGAGAGATACAAAAGGTCTCATTACTGAGATTGAAAAAGCAATCAAACTCTAATAATTAAATCAGCGCCGGGCCAATCTTACAGCCCGGCGCTGGTATAATTAGTCAGGAATAAATTCTCCCAAATCATACTCTGTAACTGAATCCTGAGGGATCAAATCATCTGGATCAAGATTCTGTTCGTAACTTACAGTACAAACAGATGTTGAAGGATCACATATATAAGATTGATTAGTTACATTGTTAATCACTCTCCAATTGCCTCCAGTAGTTTCTGCTACAGTATACTTATAAGTGGTGGCTGGTTTCATCGCCATCAGCGTGGTTCCGATACCAGTTACCATAACTAGTGCTGTCAGCACTATACGGACTCTGTTTAAGAGTCCTTTTTTTTGAACTAACATAATTTTAATAATTAAGTGACGCCCGCATTTATAGTCAGGGTTTGGGCATTCCCTGTTCTGTTGCAACAAATTAGGTATCAGCTATACTGCTGTAATTTTATTTTCACGTCTTAAAATATAAAGGGCGATGTAGGATAAAACCATTAAAATGGAATTCATCGCTAAATGCTGTGGCCAGCTTAATTTTTCAAAACCAAATGCACAGCCGCAAGGCTGCCTGTCATATACATTGAATGTGACCAGGCCAATATATATGGTAAATACGGTCATCAAAACTGCGCTGCCATAAAAGCCTGCTTTTCTAATTTCAGGCCATAAAAGGCATATCATTATGATCAATTCTATTACTGGAACCGCAATTACCAGGAACGGGGTAAACCGGTTATCAAAGGGTTGATTGTTGATCTCCCAGGCAAACTTTTCCAGGTCTGCGAGTTTGCTTCCTGCCGCCACGAAGAATAAAGCAGCAAGTAAATAAGAAGTTAATTCCAAAAACCATTTATCCGCTCTCATATCTTTATTAAACTATAGTTTGCATAAAATCATTTATTCCCTGTTGAATTGTATTTATATCTGGTCTTTCTGATCTCCTTAAGGAAAGACAACGAATAGTCAGTTTGTTAAAAGCACTATTTTTAGTAATCCCATTCAAATCTTTGAAGAGTTTTGCTCTGTTTTTACTAATAAAATGAACCGGTGGGATACCTGTCAACATAAAACACAACAATGCTCCTAATGCATATATATCCTCTTTATAGTCCGGATCCGCTAATTCTAACTGTTCTGGTGCCGCATAACCAACCGTTCCTAATGGAAACGGAGGGGCTGGTTTGTGGCTAATCATGTGATAAGAAAGTTCAAAATCAATAATACATAGGTTTCCGTTACTCATGACCAGGAAATTGCTGTCACTGATATCACGTTGTACATATCCTTTTTGATGGATCGATTTCACAATTTCTAATGCCTGCAGGAACAGGTTTAACAAGCTGGTTTTCTGGGTTTTATTTATCCCACTCCAGCTTTTACCTTGATAGATCGCTCTCACAGTTTCAAACAACGTTACCCCTTCAATAAACTGTGTAACCAGGTAGGAGTGTTCGTGTTCTTCAAAATAGTTATAAAAGGCAGGTGTAACCGCCTGATCCTGCAAATCTATTATTACCTCCTTTTGCCACAGTAAACGGTCCCGCACACTTCTTCCCAAATGATCGTCCAGTGCTTGTGGTTTTCCTTCTTTGATCAGACATGTCTGAAAAGAAAGTTTCTTAAGCGAAACGGCTTTATATACCGTACCCTTAAAAGATGTCTTTACAATAGCAATAGGTACATAACATTGTCCTATGATAACTCGTCGCTTTTTAGCTTGTATGTACCTGGCATCTGCAGATTGTGCTAAACCTTTGATAGTTGGTGAACGCTCTATGTACAAGATTCTGCCAATCCTGTTTGCTGAAGGGCAGATAGGGCCGCTAAAGTTACTGGTTACCAAGTTAACCTGTTTAATTAAAAATATGGCCTCCTGCGCAGTCCTAGGGCATATAATCAGTACTTTTCCTATTTCGTCTTCTCCATAATTCCCTGCATTTAACATATAATTACATTTGTCATTTTTTATCAATAAAAAGGGTACAGCGCTTTTTTTAAGTAATGGCAATATCATTTTTAACAGGTCAGCAATTGCTACAGTAATTACTGAAACATAAAGTCGAGGTATGTTTTGACTGTGAATTGTTCCAATTTGTAAATAAACATGTTGTTCAGTAACAGAAAAACCATAATTCTGAACGTCATTTTTATATGAATGTATAAAATTGTTGATGATCTTGTTCATGTCTATAATTCATTGTATGTCAGTTTTTTACTGTATACATGCAATGCTAATTTATTTATTTCTATTAGGTTAATAAGTCTGGATTTAGACTTTATATCATGAATTATATACCTATTTAGGCTTTGTGTAATTACACTTATAGCCGTATTTTGATTTATTTATGATAATATATAATAGCGGGGCAAGAATAATTATTTACAGCAGGGCAAGTGAAACAAACCTTATTTTCTATACGTTTTAATTGCAATACTTATAAGTTTGGCCCCCTATGAAAAGTGAAAAAAAATTGACTCTTTATTGGCAGAAAATACTTTCGCCCTTAATTGGTGTTGGAAGTGACAAAGCCGGAAGCCTTGCAAGAGTAATCACCGGAGAGATAGATAAAGGAGTTTTGTCGTCTGGGGAGCTTATAGCGTCGCAACGGTTAATACAAGAATATACAGGTTTTAGCAAAAGCACTGTAGAAGCGGCGTTTAAAATTATGAGAGAGTATAGTTATGTTGAAACTACAGGTGCTGGCGGTACAAAAGTTTCTAACCGGGATTCTAATGCAGTGAAGATAAACGATTCCGGTTCTCACCCGAGGGTATGTCACTTTGATAGTGAAACCATTTTCCCGAATGAGCCGATTATGAAAAAGCTAATGTCTGATGTTAAAAGAGCGGAGTCCATAAGTTCCAATCTTACACCTCAGCAGAGAAAAGCTCATCCCAATGAAAAGTTAATTGATCAATTCAAGCTGTTGGTAAATAATTCCTTACCTGCTGCTTACAGATCAGATCAAATTTGTTATGCTTTTACTCTTGAAAAAGCTATAGACAGTATTTGCAGGCTTTTTCTGGATAAAGACTCACAATTTATAATGCTTGATCCTGCGGAAATTAAAATCAGTGAAGCCGTGAAAGCAACAACAAATCTTATACAGGTCATCAAAAAGGATTGTGATGGAATTTCAATAGCCGGGCTTGAAAGAGCATGCGCCGAGGGCTCTGTTGGAATCCTGTATTTGTGCAGCCGACGTATTGTTTTTGAAAATAAAAGACTTCACAAGCAAAAAATCATTAAGATATTGGAATTAAAACGCAAGTATGGTTTTTCAATAATTGAAGATGATCTTTATGCGGACTTTTACAGGCATACACCGAATATCTTTATGGATATTGTAAGTGAAATGAATGAAAATGTTTTTTATTTAAGGGCGATAGCAATGAACCTGAACCCATATAATCAGTTTATTATAATCGGAGGCCCGCAAGATAAAATTTCTGACCTGAAAAATATTATTTCAGTTACAGGGGATCCCATTAACGGGTACAAATCCAATGTGCTTTTGCATTTGATGACGAGTCGTAATCTTGCTATAAATCAGAATAAGCTGTATAAACATACTATTGAGATGAACAAGTGCGCAAGGAAGGTATTGACAGCGAGCAACCTTTTTAAAGCGGAAGGTATTGATGTCGACGAAGGCTGGTTTTTCTATCTGATACCAAAAAATGGTAGTTATCCTCCTAATATTTATCAATTATTAACTAAAAGAGGTATATACGTAATGAATCCTGATGAATATATGTGGACAGAAAAAAAGGTCAATATGCTTATTATTAGTATCGCTAAATCAGTAGATGCTGCCAGATTAACGACAGACCTGGAATATCTGATTGAAGCATTAACTGACATCCTGAAAACTAAATAAAAATACAAAAACTAACCTCTCTTCTTCCTCTTTAAAATTATTTTTTGAGCAGTAAAAAATGTACTTCGGTTGATGCAAAGATAGCTGGCTTGTTGAGCGGTACTTAGCCTGCTGAGGTACTTTTTGAATGCATTCTGGAACTGTTGTAAACGGTCTGGCTTACCTTCAATTTGCATCAGCCTGATGTGTGTAAGATTTTTTTTATTCATCTGTTTTAAAGTTTTTTTATAAAACATCAGGCCTTCTGGATATTTTGTTATGATTTGTACAACTGCGTCCATAGAAAATTGTATGATAGTAGTGTCTTCACTACATTGAATATATTCTTCCGGCGGGTTAGAAAAATAAGTAGCTGTTGTAGATGCGCAAACTTGTTTTTCCCATGTAAAATCGATGATTTTCTTCCTGTTATCGCTGTCTATGATATATGTTTCCAGCAGTCCTTTCGCCACAAAATAGGCTGCGGATTTGCTCTCCCCGGGCAATTTAATCCATTCACCTGCTTTAAAAAATCTGATACGTGAATTTGCTTCCACATAATTTTGATAGTCTGTCGAGACGAGAGGATGTAGGGAGAAAAAGATTGAAAAAGCCATTTTTTTTTAAATCTAATTTAATGATATGGTCTTAGAGCTGACCAAGGCAAGATTAGCTTTTTGTTGCAAGGCATGATAAATTATTTATTAATTATGAAATAAATAGGTTCATAACGCTTAATTTGGTGATGTAAGGTAAATAAATTAATCATCGATCATTTTTTTTTGTCAAGCGATTTTAGTTTGTCCAGCGAGAGTTTTCAATGTATATGATTGTATTCATCATTTGTATTGAACCAGTGTTGGGACGGTATTGGAACGATGTTCCGTCGATGTTGTGTCGTTTTAAATCGTAGCAATGTCGTTTTAATACCATTGCAACAACGCTATAAAAGCATTCTAAATCAAAGTTGATCTAAAAAAGAAAGATGTTCTTACAGGTTATGATAATTAAAATAAATGTTCATTATTAAAATTAAAATTATGGCAAGTTCAAAAAGGCGATCCGATGGCTTTATCGGTAGGACAGGCAATACTGTGGTATACCTGCTGAATGGAAAATTGGTTAAACGTGAAATTGGTGTTACCACCAAGCCACCAACTATACCCCAGTTGGCAAGCAGACAAATCACGGGGATAACCGCCCAATTTTTGGGAACAATTAAAGAATTTATCAATTTGGGTTTTAAACAAGAGGCTGAACGGGCTAAAAGGAGCGCGTATATATCGGCAACTTCTTACAATCGGCTAAATGCGATTACTGGTGCTTATCCTGACTATAAGATTGATTATTCCAGGGTATTACTAAGTAAAGGGAATAAACCGAAAACAGAAAATGTGAAAATGGAACCGCAGGTGGAGGGGCTGCGTTTTACCTGGGATCCATCCTTGAGTGATAGTGGTAAAAGATGGACTGACCAGGTGATGATGATGGCTTACTTACCGGAATTAAATGAAGCGGTATATCTTCTCAACGGAGCAAGGAGAACGGCGGGCCAGGATATTTTAGTTATGCCTCAATTTCGTGAACCCGTAATTGTAGAAACGTATGTTTCTTTTATTGCTGCTAATCACAAGAGTGTATCCGACAGTATTTATACTGGACAAGTATTGTGGAAAAGCTTTTAACTGTTTTTTAATTTATATATAAATTTTCTCATTTTGGAAACAAACTTACCTGAAGAAATTAAAAAACTCGGTGAAATGTTTACGCAGGGTTTTGAAGAAACAAAAAAAATGTGTTCAATGGTTCTGGTGTTGTTACAGAAATTAGACAATAATTTAGCAGTTAATCTTGTTCAGGAACCACCGGACGAGTTGATTAATATACAGGAAGCCGCCAATATGATGAAGGTCAGTGTAAAAACTGTTGATCGGCGCAGGCTCGCAGGAATTATCAGTTGTACGAAAATACTTGGAACTTTATATTTTTCTAAGAATGAGGTAACTGCGTTGGTGTGTACAATGCCTAAACAGAAATAAAACCGGACATGTTATTAATATCTGGATAGGTTAAAAAGCACTACCATTTATAAGAGTTTCTTCTTTCAAATGGTAGTGTCTTCGTTGTTACATCTGAAATTGTAATCGACGGATCTTTAGGTTCCATCATAAATTGAGCGGGCGTCATGCATGTTATAGAGGCCACCAATTGTTTTCCTGATATCCAAGCTAAAATCCCCCCCTTAAGATAACCTGTACTTTGGTTATAGCCAACTCTGGCAAGTCTCCTGATTACTTCTTCTTTTCCTGGTTAGCTAATGATAAGAATACTACCGGCCCCATGCCCTGGATATACGGTGATATGATCTGATCTAATTTATTCAATTTCTGGTTTCAGCCCATGCAGAGAACAAGGCTAGGTATAATAACTCATTAACTTAATTGTAAATGGTAAATCAGTACTTTTAGTAGACAATGTCGGACAATTTCAGTCAATATTGGTCATATCACTCTGTTTATTAGTTGTTTAAGATTTTAACTCTTACATTCGTTCAACGAGTTCAAAGCTACCGGTACGCAAACAACTTGAATTAACAAATTAGTTAACATTTTAAATTTTAAACATTATGGCAATTTTAAAAGCAGGACAAGTAGGCGATTTCAATGGAAAAATCGGCCAGGTCGTAGTCTCTAAATGGAGACAGTTATTAGTGGGTCGAAGCACCCCGAAAAAATCTGGGAAAAAAGCGAGTGATGTACAGCTCGACCAGCAGTCTAAATTCAAACTGGTCACCACGTTCATCAGCAGGCTTGGCAAAAACATCGCACTGGGTTACCAGAATAGTGCAGGGAACCTTACACCTTACAATGTAGCGGTCAAACACCACCTGAACACAGCGGTTACCGGTGTTTATCCAGACTATGTTATCGACATGAGTAAGGTCGTTCTTAGCTTACCACACAGTAAGAATGAGATTGATGGTATTGCGAATGTAACAATGAGTAATGCTGTAGATGGTATGGTTTCACTTGCCTGGACAAAGAAGAGTCTTAGTCTCAATGAACTTACCCGTGATACAGATCTGGTGAATGTTGTTTTTTACAACGAAACAGAAGATGCAATAATGTCTGGTTATGCAGATGGCACCCGGATTTCGCTGAAAGCGGATGTCTTTATCCCTCAGGAAGGTCCTGCGGATATTATCCATGCGTGGCTGTTCATGGTTTCGGTAAGTAAAAAACTGGTTTCCAAATCAATCTACTTAGGAGTAGTAGAAGTATAACAAAGCAATCTTTAATTTTTCCCGGCAGCATAATTCCATGCTGCCGGGATTCATTCCGCATTTAATCTTTACTGTTATACCAACTAAAACAATTATTTTCCAGTTTCCGGCGTTCCTGATCTTTCAAATTCATATATTCTTATCCTTCTGGTATATGTGGCTCGACCAGATTAATGAGCTTCTCAAGGGATTCCTGCCAACCCAGATAACACATCTCCGCAGGTATCATCTCTGGTATATTTTCCTGCAGAATTTTCAAATCTGTACCAACAGAAGTTTTCTCGAACCAAATGGTATTGATCATGGTACCAGGTAGATTTGAATCGTCAAATTTGTCGGTATATTTCAATAGTTTATTTGGTATTACCTCTAAATATTCTCCACCGAATGATTCGCTTTTACCTGTGGTAAAATTCTGGAAAGACATTTTAAAAGTTCCGCCTGTTTTCACTTCCATATCGTGAACCACACCTAGAAAGCCGTAAGGTGGCATCCACGAAGCAAGGGCGATAGCTTCTGTGAAGGCACGGTAAACTTTTTCAGGAGATGCTTTGATAACTCTGTGTAATGAAACGTTGTTGCCTGACATAGAATTGGTTTTTAAGATATAAATAACATCGCTTAACAAAAATGCGCGTAATATCAGTTACAATGAAGGGGGTATATGCGACAATTTAAAGGTGAAACGCGACAAACCAGTTACTGTTGAATAAATAATAACAGTTTTTATGACAGGGTGTCTCAAACTGCAAGTAGATTATTCGATAATAAAGTTAATTCATATGTCAGTGATTTTGAAATGAAACCTTCATAGTTGCCTCAATAGTCCGGAAGTTTAAAAAATCCTGATGTTATGTTGACTTGCACAGAATTGAATATTTCTTAGGCTTCTGACCAATATGTTTTTCAAAAAGCCTACTGAAATAGCTGAGATTGCTAAAGTTTAATTTATAACCGGCTTCTGATACAGACATATTCTCATCCTTAATTAATCTGGCAGCTTCTTTAATTCGTAATAACTGATGATAATTATAAATAGTATTCCCGAAAATTTGCTTAAACAAGCGCTGCATTTTGCTTTCACTCATTGTGGATAACTGAACAAGTTTTGTAAGATTCGGGATTACGCCTAAATCAGCAATGATTTTATCACGTATTTGATAGATAATTTTTACATCAGCGGTATTCAACGGGTAGGCAGGGATAGCACTGCGGTTTAAAAACATCTTAAAGAAAAGGAAAATTAGCTCTTCTGCTTTTATCCGGTAATAAAAATTACTGAGTTCTTCAGGTATGCGTGCCTCGACAACAGAGGCCGCAAGATGTTGTATTTCGGCTGAACCTATCTCCTCATATACAAAAGGTTGTTTTTCAGATAGTATACTGTCCCAAAGGTTATGTGCCTCATTATGATGTATCAGGTCTTTCAGAAGATCTGAATGAACAGTGATGATAATATTGCTTGTATGCGTATTAGCCGGAGTAAATATTTCCAGATCCATATCAGCTGAACTTACCATTACAGACGGAAGTCTCTTCACATTACGAAAACTAAAAGTTATGATATTTTTACCGCCATATTCTTCCACTATTTTAGGTCTTTTTAGCAGCATTTCACTTTTTAACTCATATTGAGAAATCATTATATGAAGCAATGGTCCCAAATCTATTTTTTGGATATACCCTATGCCTATGTTCTTTCGCAATATGAATTTGTTATCATAAGATCCATCAATGGCTGGCTTGGCAATAACGGCAAGCAAATCTATACGCTCAAATACGCTTGGATCTGTTAACATAATACGGTTTTGGACTATTAATTAACGTAATATAGGTATTTTGTCAGAATCAAGACACCTAAATTTGTATTCATCTATTAATTTGATCTAAGATAAACGTACCTAATGAACAACAAAAAGATATTAATTACTGGCGCCAGTGTAGGTGGTAATACAGTAGCATGGTGGCTGTCACGTCATGGTTTTAATGTGACGGTAGTAGAACGTGCGGATAGTTTCCGTGAAGGAGGACAAAATGTTGATGTACGTGGTGCCGGACGTGAAGTACTAAGCCGAATGGGACTAGAGCAAGCAGCTCTTGACTTAACTACCGGGGAATCCGGTACAGATTGGGTTGATGAAGAAAACCGTGTGATTGCTCGTTTTGCTGTGGAGGATATAGGTGATGGACCGACTGCCGAATTAGAAATCATGCGTGGCGACATATCACGGATAATCTATGAACCGACCCGCAAGTGCGCCAAGTATTGTTTCGGTGATAATATTGTAGACATAGTTCAGGATGAGAAAGGATCTTTGGTAACCTTCAATAGCGGCAGCACCGAGTACTTTGATATCGTCATCGTTGCAGAGGGGGTAGGTTCCTCTACGCGTGAGCTAGTTTTTCCCGGAGAGAACCGGATGCGGTATATGGATTTGACTATTGCTTATTTTTCCATACCCGGTAAAGACAGTGATGGGAAATTTGCACGTCAATATAATACTACAGGTGGTCGCGGCGCAACATTAAAGCCGGGTGCTGATGGAAATATGAGGGTATATATGGGAGTGCATAAAGTCTCTGAAAATGAGCAAAAGTGGAGCGTTGAGCGTCAAAAACAATTTTTACTGGACCAATTTGCTCATGATGGTTGGGAATTTCCACGGATCCTGAAAGAAATTCCTGGTGTTGAAGATTTCTATTTTGATGTGATGCGTCAGGTGAAGATGGACCGCTGGTCTAAAGGTCGGGTCGTACTTACTGGTGATACTGCCTGGTGTGCAACTCCGCTGTCGGGCATAGGAACAACGCTTGCAATTGTCGGAGGATACGTACTCGCTGGTGAACTGGCAAAAACAGATGATCACACTGTCGCCTTTGCCGCATACGAACGTATCATGCGGCCATTTGTGAAAGAGGGGCAGGGGCTTCCTAAAATCGTGCCTCGTTTACTCTGGCCGCATACCCGTTTTGGTTTGGCGTTTCTTCGTGCTGTTATGCGATTAGCGGGTACCAAA
>Ga0247813_10001040_pt1 | contig 22176 bp, 22 predicted proteins | sample UWRJL169409C1_FD_180719 | JGI IMG/M metagenome (GOLD analysis project Ga0247813, IMG submission 180719) | Plant litter microbial communities from Arlington Agricultural Research Station in Wisconsin, United States - UWRJ-L169-409C-1 | ecosystem: Environmental > Terrestrial > Plant litter >...
CGCAGTTACCGCCAATGTTGACTGAGTTACAAATTTCCGTCTATCCATTTTTTTTATAATATAAGATTACCATTCATAATTACATTATTGACACCTTGAATTTAAGATTTTATACACTATAATCCAATCTATTTTACAAAAAGCTCTATTTGGGAACGGATTTTACCATCTAATATGACACAACAAATTCCCTTAAATAAAAGTTATAATTTGCAAATTTATGTTTAAATGAATATTTTTTCATTTAAATTTACTGTATGAGACCTTTAGATCAGGATAAGAGAGAGAAAATTTTAAAGTCTGTATTTGTACTTACAGGCAAACAGGGATTAGCGAGCGTTACCATTTCTGGCATAAGCAAAACAGCCGGAATTGCCGCCGGAACCTTGTACATCTATTTCAAAAATAAAGAAGAGGTAGTACAATTGGCCTATGCAGCTGTAGAGGATAAAATGACACAGGCAATGTATTGTGACTTTGATATTAATGTACCAATAAAGCAATCGCTTAAGAAAATTTATATCAATATGCTCCATTATAGATTAAAGAACTATAATGAAACAGTATTTATCGACCAGTACCAACAGTCGGGTTACATACAGCTAAATTTCTCAAAACAACTGGCCGAGTATAAAAAACAGAATAAACCGCTGTACGATCTTTTAGAAAAAGGGCAGAACGAAGGAATTATAAAAGCACTCGATGCTATTGTCCTTATCAGCTTTTTTGATGGTGCGGTTCGCTCCTGCGCTACAGGCGTCATTCAAAAATTATTTCCGTTAAGCCAGCAGTTCATTGATGACTGCTTTGAAATGGTATGGAGGGGAATGAGTTAATACATAGAATTCTAAAATGAATATTTTTTCAACTAATACATTTAATAATATATATCATGAGCATTTTTAAAGACAAAACAATTATCATTACGGGAGCAGCTATGGGTCTTGGACTTGCAGCAAGTAAAGCAGTAGCAATAAAAGGAGCCAACCTGGCTATTGTAGATTACAATGCCGAAGCGCTCGAAAAAGCAAAAACGGAAATTCTTTCAGTTGCACCAAACGTAAAAATTATCACTATAATTGCGGACGTGTCAGATGAACAGGCAGTCAAAAATTATGTAGACAAAACAGTAGAAGAGTTTGACCGTATCGACGGATTCTACAATAATGCAGGTATCGAAGGAAAACAGGCATCACTGGTTGACTATGACATCAACGTGTTTAAAAAAGTAATTGACATCAATCTTATGGGTGTGTATTACGGCCTAAAATATGTGATCCCTGTAATGCAGAAAAACGGCGGAGGAAAAATTGTAAACGTAGCATCTGTAGGCGGAATCAGAGGTGTTGTCAACCAGATGCCGTATGTTGCAAGTAAACATGCCGTTTCAGGTATGACTAAAAATGCAGCTATAGAATATGGTAAAGATGGAATATATACCAATGCAATTGCACCTGGAGCTATCCTGACTCCAATGGTCGCCGAAGCTTTTAAACAGGTAAATCCGGCCGACCCAAAAGCAGCTGAAACAACCTACGCACAAAGAAATCCTACAAGACATTTAGGTAAACCTGAAGATGTTGGTAATCTTGTAGCTTTTCTGCTTAGTGATGAATGCCAATATGTAAATGGGCAAACTATTGCAATTGATGGAGGAGAATCAAACCTTTATGGTAATTCATAAATCAGAATACTTTATTTTAAAAACGGATTATAGCTTACTTTATAATCCGTTTTTTTTTATCTTAATTAAACCTTGCCATAAACTTTAATGGTGTTTCGTTTGTTTTATTTCTAAACAATTTACTAAAGCTTTGAAGATGTTCAAAACCAAATTCATAGGCAATTTCTGAGACTGATAAATTAGTATTGGAAAGTTTTTCTTTGGCTTTTTCAATCAGTTTGTCGTGAATATGCTGCTGCGCATTTTGTCCAGTCAAAGTTCGAAGCATATCACTAAGATAACCTGGAGATATAGCTAAACTATCTGCTAAATTTTGTACCGTTGGAATTCCCTGATACGATTTTTTTTCATCATCAAAATGGTCATTTAATAACTGTTCAAATTTTTGTAGCAGCGTACTGTTTATCGTTTTACGTGTAATAAATTGACGTTTATAAAATCGTTGCGCATAGTTTAATAACAACTCAATCTGTGCCAAAACAACCTCCTGGCTTAATTCATCAATTCTATTTCCTAATTATTCTTCGATGTTTCTTAAAAGGCTTAAAATAACTTCTTTTTCCTTTTCAGATAAATGCAACGCTTCATTTACAGAATAAGAGAAGAATTCATATTTTTTGATTTTTGCAGACAAGGGAGAATTCAGTAAAAAATCCGGATGCATCAAAACTGCCACTTCTCTCCCACTGCATGCCGGTTGATTAGATTCATTTTCGTTGGGCGCCAAAATCTGATTAGGAGATGCAAAAAAAAGTCCCCCTTCATTGTAATCAAAATGGGTTTGTCCATATCGAAGTAAACCTCCAATATTAGGACGAAACGCTATCTTATAATAGCTTAAAACATGACTTTCTGTTGGAGGATTAAAAACTGTGTTCGAATCTATGCCATTCATTACCGTAATTAAAGGATGTTGCGGAGGCGGTCCTCCAAAAGCTTTTAAACCCTCTGCAAGAGATGCAAATTTACGTGGAGTGGTATTATTTTTTGCCATGACATTTTTTTGATACTACAAATTAAGAAAATTAAAAAGCAACAGAATCTATCTGTTGCTTAAATTTATTTTATTTATCCCTGAGCGGCAGCAGCTACATCCTGCCATTCTTCCCACACTTTTATACGATCTGAATATGTCTGGCGAATTTCTTCTAAATTATGACTGCCTAAAAACATTCGCAGTGGCGGCTCTTTCGTATCTACTAACTGTAAGACAGCTTTAGCGGTTGCGTCTGGGTTACCTCTTTCTAATTTGCCCATATTTTCAAAGACCATACTTCTTATCCCTTCATATTCAGGAAAATTTTCTGAAAATTTGAGCGAATTTTCACTTCCAAATTCTGTTGCGTACGCTGCCGGTTCAATAATGGATACATTTATACCAAATGATTTAACCTCAGCAGCCAGGCTTTCGTAGATCGCTTCAAATGCCCATTTAGAAGAGCAGTAATAACCAATTAAAGGAACTGTATAATGTCCTAAACTACTTGAAGTTCCTAAAATATGTCCAAATCCCTGTTCACGCATGATGGGCAAAACAGCCTGGATAACAGAAACTGGTCCGAGCACATTGGTTTCATACATAGCACGAATTTCATCGGCCTTAGCTTCTTCTACTGTACCTACTAACGAATAACCTGCATTGTTGATTACAACATCCAATCTTCCGAAATACTCATGGGCAGTTTGTACTGCTTTTTCCACTTGTTCAGGCTTTGTAACATCTAATGGCAGAATCAAAACATTATCGCCATATTTATCCTTGAAATCTGCAATACTATCAGTGTTCCTTGCAGTCGCCGCTACTTTATCACCTCTTTTAAGTGCAGCTTCCGTCCAGACTCTTCCAAACCCTCTCGAGGTACCCGTTATAAACCATATTTTTGGTCCATTTGTATTTAAATTTATCATAATAAATTATTGTTTATATTAATTAAGACAAAATTGCCAAATCGCAGCTTCATAATTTTAGTCGTAATGAGGAATTTTGTAACCGAAACGAGGGTTACGGTTAAATCTTTGGTGTTCATTAATGAGCACTTTTATCTGATCAATATAATATTCAATACTTATTAACTCAATTGGATCTGTACCTTACTGGATTTGTTCGTTGGCCAACTACACTTTATTTTGGTTAAACTATCTTTTAATCTTCCAAATCCATCTTCAACCTTTGTTAATCAGACAAATACAATTGTAAAATTGTAAGATTTATGTAATATTATATAAATATAAATTTTTTGAATACTGCAAATTTGACTACTAACAAATTACAGATGAAATTCTCTAATGTATTTGTTTCAAAATAAATATCATCACATAAACTAAGTTTAACTTAAAAATTAGAAATTATGCTCGCAATGAATTATCGCGGACCTCATCGAGTTCGCATAGATTATGACAAGCCCATACCTGAAATCCTGCATCCGGGTGATGCTATTGTTAAAGTATTACGCTCCTGCATCTGTGGTTCTGATCTTCACCTATATCATGGTCTGGTTCCGGATACACGTGTTGGATCTACCTTCGGGCATGAATTTATTGGCGAAATTGTAGAAATTGGTTCCTCTGTAGAAAAAGTAAAAATTGGCGACCGGGTAATGGTTCCTTTTAACATTGCCTGCGGTAAGTGCGCCTTTTGCCGTCAGGAATTGTACGGCAACTGTCACGAGTCAAATCCTGAAGCCACTGCCGTTGGTGGTATTTTTGGATACTCGCATACTGCCGGAGGATATGATGGCGGTCAGGCCGAATATGTACGTGTACCTTACGCTGATGTTGGGCCTGTTGTAATACCGGAATGGATGGACCCTGATGACGCTGTTTTACTTACGGATGTTGTTCCAACCGGCTATCAGGCTGCAGAAATGGGCGGTATTCAGCCAGGAGATACTGTAGTCGTATTTGGTGCCGGACCAATTGGAATAATGGCTGCGAAATGTGCCTGGCTTTTTGGTGCGGGCCGCGTTATCATAATAGATCATATTGAGTATCGACTGGAATTTGCAGAAAGATATGCACAATGTGAAGCCTATAATTTTAATTCGATTGGTGATCCTGTGGTGTTCTTAAAAACAATTACGGATTCATTAGGCGCAGATGTCTGCATTGACGCGGTGGGTTGCGAAGCAGCAGGAAATGCCATTAATACACTTACTGGCCGAAGATTGTTATTACAAGGCGGATCAACTACAGCACTTCATTGGGCGATAAACGGTGTTAAGAAAGGTGGAATTATTTCTATAGTAGGCGTATACGGACCTATTGACAGCCTTATACCAATAGGAAATGTAGTTAATAAAGGAATCACGATTCGTGCCAATCAGGCATCTGTTAAGCGTCTTTTACCACGACTTATAGATCACGTTCAGTCGGGCGTTCTTAATCCAAAAGGACTTATCACACACCGAATTCCTTTGGAAGAAGTGTCTGAAGCCTATCATATATTTTCTTCAAAACTTGACAACTGTATTAAAACCGTTCTGGTTCCGCCAAGAGCAAGTTAATTAATTTAAAAAATAATGTTATGATTACAGATGAAACAAACCCTCAGGATTTTGTTAACGACAGACAGGGGGATTATAGTCATATTAATGGATGGGGAATTGATGCCAACGTAAAAAATGATCCCACCTATCCTATAAAAAAGAGAAATAATGACGAGCATAAAGGGTACACCTGGGATCGTCCGGCTTTGCAGGAAGAAACGGTTGAGATATTAAAATCAGTAGAGCGGCCTAATATTACCGCCGTATACGGAACATCAAAACCCCCAAAGGGAATTAGCGGATTAATTCGAAGACTTGCATATAAATACAGTGAGTCGAGTTACGGCAGATGGCTGCCTCTTATATTAGCAGACCGTGTAGATATGGTAGAAGGTGTATTTGAAGATTTTGCCAAAGGCCATGTTCCTAATATCGCAAAAGAAGTTGGTTTAAAATCAGAATGGAAATACAACAAGCAGCAATTTTTAATTAAGGCAGCTGCAGGAATAATTATAACCGGAGTTATAGTTGCTTTATTATCATCTGAGAAAAAGCCAAAACACAGCGATGTCTAGATTACGATATTGAAATATGCCAATAAAAAGGTATTTATTACATTAGGTCGAAAGCTTAGTCTTTCGGCCTTTTTAAATTTAATAGCTTGTAAAGAAAATTATTTTTTTTGAAGCCAGACCCCACATTTAAAAAAGGAATTTTATTTATCTTATGTAATTTGGCGAAACACAATTTTGCCAATATTCTACAATATTTTTAATCATTCCCACCATTTGACTAAAATCGGATGGTTTTACAAAAAATCCCTGAACCGACTTCGAGTAAGCTTCAACAACATGCTTTTGTTCTGCAGCGGTAGAAAAAAACAGAAACGGAATAGATTTCATTCTTAGATCTTCATTTTCATGAACTTTAGACCGAAGTTCAATCCCATTTAATTTAGGCATATTTATATCAGAAAAAATAATAAAAGGCTCAATACTGGTTTCTGTAAGATAAAGAAGTGCCTGTTCTCCATCTCCAAAAAAAATAATTTCATTTGGATACTGAAGTTTGCCAAAAACCTGACCTAAAAATTCCTGGTCATCCATGTCATCTTCTATAATTATTATTGGTCCGCTCTTATTCATTAATTTTATTATTAATCTTTGGTCGCAAGGTAGTGAAAAACTTAATTACGAGTGGGTTTCAAAGAATGTATTACAAATTAATATTTTGCTTCATTAATAGACATCAAAGGAATTTCGTTTTAAAGTATAAAACTTTTCAAGGATCTTGTTCCTAATAGTCTGAGCCGGATTGTTCCAACTCAGACTTTATTCCATTAAAGATCAAAATCTTTATTACTTAATTTCTGTAATAAAAATTTCTTTTGGAGTTCTTACTTTTTTCATATTTACAAGCCAGTCATTTGCCTCATCTCTATAACCAAGAGGCAACAGCACAGCGCTTTTCAATCCTTTCTCTTTTAATTCTAAAAGCTTGTCTACTTCCTCAGGAGTAAAACCCTCCATTGGTGTTGCATCTACTTTTTGCTCTGCGGCAGCGGCTAGTGCTGTTCCTAATGCAATATAGGCCTGACGCGCTGCATGGTTAGCATGCCATTCCGTTGGAAGTGGTTCGTACATACCCCAAAGTGTTTTTTTATAGTCATCCATTGTATCTGCAGGAAGACCTCTTTCTGCAAGTGTTCTCGCAAAAACTTTTTCTATTCTTTCAAGCGAATAACCGTCCCAGGCTGCAAAAACTAAAAGATGGGAACAGTCTGTAATCTGGCTTTGGTTCCATGCTAATACTTTTATTTTTTCTAAAAGTTCCGCATTTGTAATAACAAATATTTCATAAGGCTGTAATCCGGAAGATGATGCAGATAGCCTTACCGCCTCTAATATATAATCTACTTTTTCCTGAGGAACTACGTTTCCATTCATTTTTTTCGTAGCATAGCGCCACTTTAAATCGTCTAATAAACTCATAATTTTACAATTTTATATAATACGTAAAGCTACAAAATCCGCCTCTTTCTGGTTACTTTATAATCCCAAATTATAGTTAAGAAAAGTTAATCAGCAGATTTTTTTTTATCTGTTCAGAAGGAATTATGTAAAATTTCTAATTGAGGTTACGGTCTACTTACACAAAATTTAAGCTTCTTCCACCAAAGGAATCGTATAAGAATAAGGTAAAAATTTAGTATCAGGAAATTTCATAAAAATGTTCAAATTTATTCTGTTAAGTGAAGAATAAATTTAATTGTATTTTCAATACACTTCTTCCTCATTAGTGACTTACAAATTGATAACTATTACATAATTTTGTAATGCATGAAGCAGCGCACTTTTTAATTTTATACTATGAATAATACATTCTCTGATAATAGCCAAATTGGAATAGTAACTACTTTTTCTGATCTGGTAAATACGGATTTCAAAGAAGAAATGAATGCGCTTTGCTGGTATAGAAATTTGGATGGCGATTTTAAAGAAATTGTATCGCTTTTACGTATAAATGAGAATATCACCGAAGTTTATCCTGAAGATTTACTAGCACTCCACCTATCCGAAAAAGCGAATATAGCAAGGGAAGTAATCTTAAATGATTTAAAATTATTAACGGAATTTGGAGCTTCTCCCTCTCTTAACTTACTGAAATGTTATGAGCGCGATGACGAATTTGATTTTATTTCGACTGATGTTTACTCGTTTCATGTGGATCGCTCGCCTATTGCAACAGACACTTTTTTATGTACCTATCACGGAGCGGCAAGTGATATTATTCCTAATTCGCAGGCAGATCAAAAAATTCTAATTCCGGAAATCCGAACAAAGCTAAAAGAACTTTATGATGGACCATCAGAAGAATTTGAAAACTTTTTGACGGAAAATTATTTTGACTTGCATTATGAGTTACATGAAAATGCAGCACCAATTAATTTGGGTAAAATGCATCTTTGGCGTCTGGCAGTAGACCATCCAAAACAAAAAGTACTTCCGTGTATTCACAGAGCACCAATAGAGAACGAAGGAGAATATCGATTGCTGTTGATTTGTTGAGAAAAAATTATTGGACAATACCGATTAAAAAATGTTATAAATGAATCCTCTATAACTGAAAATGTAAGCTGCTTATTAGAGCTAGAGCCTGATTGGTTATCAATTGTAATTTTGGATAGTGAATAATTCAAATTGTTCATCCTTACCCCTTAGAATATTTTTTCCGACTGATTTTGCTTTGAAGTAATGACTAGGTTCAAGCTGACGGACAAGTGACTCCGATAGCAGGATATCCACTCCATATGTATTGCAAAGCCCTTCAATTCTGGCGGTGGCGTTCAGTACGTCACCTGTAAATATTATTTCTTTTTTTAGTGTCCCGATTTCTCCTGTTGTTACTTTTCCGCAGTGAAGTCCGGCTTTAAATTGTGGATACAATCCGTATTTTTCTTTATAGGCTGCAGATTTGTTCAATACGGATTTTTTCATGGCAAAAAAACACTGTATACAGGCATTGTGCTTTAGTCCTTTGTCTAATCTCCATGAGACAATCATTTCATCTCCGGCATATTGATAAATTTCACCAGAATAGTCAATTACAGGGCCTGTGAGATCTGAAAAATACTGCTGCAGCATCTGAAAATATACGACATGCCCAAGTTTTTCGGCAATTTGTGTAGATGATTTCATATCCAGAAACATAAAGATCCGCTCTTCCTCTACCGGCCTGTAATATTTTCCAAGAAAGAAGTTACGAAGCAGGCTTGTTCCCATGCTTTCACTTACCTCGGTATAAAATTGGGTCATAAGGATGATGCTGGCAATGTAGGTTAATATCCCAAGAAAGGAATAGTCTTTAAAGAAGGCCCACATTCCCTGCCAAAAATATTTACTCGAAATTGTTTTGGGAATTTCATTGGCGGTGGTCAGGAATATTACCACAAGTAAGGACACAATGATAAACAAGTAAATGGAAGATTTATACAAAATCTTTTTTGTGAAGCTATTGTGCATGAACCACCTATTAAAATACAGGATTTCAAGTATACCGATTATTGTTCCAAATGTGGTAGCCAGCACTGGGATAGCAATAATGTTTCGACTAAAAATATACTGATTGTGAGAGGTCGGATAAAAACTCATCTCACCAAGCAGTCCTCGTTCGAGAATAGTATAAATTAGACTAAACACCAGCCATATGATACCGAATGGTAAAATCCGTAAAACATTTCTTTTGGTTTTGGGTGTTATCATCTGAATTGGAACTGGTAAATAAATCACAACTAAGATATTCAATCTAAGCATACTATTAATCAATCTGTAGTAGAAATAGTGTATTATCGTCGAAGTACGTGATGGCTATAAAAGTAAAACCCTGCCTCCCAAGGGACACAGGGCTTTACCAATTCTGCAAAAGAATTACTTTATTTTTTGAACCACAAATACAGATTGCGACTTATCTCCGCCCAAAAGTTTTCCTAATTTAGAATTGATCACATATACATTACCATCTGACGCAAGAGCAGCTGTGGTAGGAAATTCTTCTTTTCCAATATTGGTTTCGCTAACCTTTGAAGCACTAGTCCAGTCATTTGTACTTTTAAACGTATAAGTCTTTCCGAGTCCAAGTCCATTTTCAACAACTACCAGATTATTGTCCTTATCCAATTCCAGCCCATCGGGCGCGGTAAATTGCATACCTGTAACCTCTGTAATATTTTGCGGATTAGAAAGGGATATCTTAAATATTTTTGCGCTGTCTGATTTCGCGGCCAGAAGATAACCGTCGGGATGGAAAACGATTCCATTTAGGCCAAATGAACCTGCAGCAGGCTGAAACAAGGCATTGTTTATAAATACAGAAGCAGTGTAGTTACTGTCAATTTTATAAATGACTGGAGAAAAAGAATCGGTAACATAGATAATTCCATGAGAATCTACAGCAATATCATTTGGGCATGAACCTGCACCAGGTGTAAAACTTTTGAGATCAATTTCCCTGATCAGCGCCCCTGTATCGAGATTAAAAATACTCACCGTCGCAATCGACCCGGCGCTTCCTTCGGTACTTTTTTGGGATATTCCCAAATCGGCGTTCGCGACAATAAGTCTGTTTCGGGTTTCATCCGTAAATATTCCGGTTGGCAAAACCAATTTGCTGCTGGTCGCAAATGATTTCGCTTCTCCTTCCGGGCTCAGTGAGTATACGGTGCCTTTGTACATGGATCCGTATACAAATCTTTCGTTTTTGGAATCGTAATCAATTCCCTCGGGATAAACTCCTACTTCGTTGATGGTGTAAGTGTTCTGGAGTGTTGGATGTTTCATTTTTGAACCTTTATCGCTGTTGTCGCATGCGATAGAAAGGATGGTAAAAGCTGAAAGCAGGATGTACGTTTTCATTTTTATTATATTTAAATTATTGTCCTTATTGACATGGCAAAGTTTGGACAGAATACTAAAAATAAAAATGGAATAGCTTAAGAAAAAAGGTTGAACTGGTTTAACTTTTTAACGCTTTTCGGTTTCTGATCTTGCTTAGGTATTCGGTTGTAAAACCCAGATAAGATGCGAGGGCGTATTGCGGAACACGGTTTGCAATTGCTGCATACTTGCTCATAAAATCATCATAACGTTCTTCTGCAGTTTGAGTCAGGTTAGACAATAACCTCTTTTGATGGAAAGCCAGGGATCGCTGGGTAATGATGCGTTCAAACTTTTCAAGTTTTGGAACTTCCTTAAGATAGTGCTGTTGGTCATCATAATCTATTTGAATAAGTACAGAATCTTCCAATGCTTCTACAAATAATGTGGCAGGTTCCTGATATATAAGACTGCTATAGTCGGATATCCACCAGTCTTCTATAGCTAAAGCCAAAGTATGCTCTTTTCCCTCTTTATCAACCAAATACCCTCTAAATGCTCCTTTCAAAACGTAGCTCTTGTGTCTGCATACAAATCCCGGCTGTACAATAAATTGCCTTTTTTTTACCTTTCTTACTTTAAAGTATGGCACTAAAAAAGCAATTTCTTCAGTGGTGAGTTCAACATATCTCGAAATGTATTCGATAATTGGATTTGCATCTTTCATAAAGTAAAATTACAACAATTTTTAATTTTTATAATTTTCTTATTTAAGTCTCTAACCGAAATGCCGTCGATTATTTCTGTTGGGTAAACGCAGGTTCGTCCGGGATTAGAATAGTACTCTTCAAAAAAAAAAGTCCTAATAAAAATTAGAACTTTTTAGTTAGTATAAATGTTCATCACCTAATATATAACATTCTTACTTATTTGCAGTATATAGTATTATGCCTGTAAAATATTTTCTACTATACGCAGCGATGTGGCCTCACAGAAGTCTAAGCCCGAATAATCAGGATTGAGTCCGCCTATATAAGGAACCGCCATGATGTATATATTTTTATTATAGGCTCCGTAATGATCAATAATTTGAAAATTGTCATTAATTGCTATTCCCGAAACATTCAGGAAATAATCTCCGTTTTCATTTTTTTCAACAGGATCCTGACCTTGCATAAATGCAGTACTGCCTTTTTCAGCAGACTTAAATTTTAAGCGCGCCGGAGTGATGGCTTTTTGAGACAGCAAACTTTTAAAAGGAAAATCATTGTATGATAAATGTGGCTGTCCTACACAATCAATAAATGTTTTATAATAAACTGACTGGCTTTTATCTTCTTTATCTTTGAAATTATATACGACCCCACCTTCATTTTGTGGCTCAACTGTACTTGTAGAACCCACGGGAACCAGATCAAGAACACCTGCATGATGAAGGGCCAGCAATTCTTCGCAGGATCTTTGGGGAACAAATGCAATAACAATTGATATCAGTGGCATTAAAACCTTTTGAAGTCGCTGCATATCTTCAGCAGAGAAATATTTAGCCGGATGGTTCATTGCAAAACTCAGTGCAGCCAGCATTTCCTTCCAGTAAACAGACTCTTTTCTTTTTATAGATTTTTCAGCCTGTGCATATTCAGCCTTTAAAAGCTGAAATGGATCAAGACGTTCGCGCAGTTCCATCATTTCTTCTACAAATTCTTCAATTGATAAAGACTTGATGCGTTGATAAAATTCCGGTTCTTTTTCAAGAAAGATGTTTTTAAAATCCTTTTCAAAAAGAAAATCAAGTGATAGAAATCCATCGTTATTTTTTCTGTGCTCTTCAATTTCTTCCTTAGTTAGTAAAGAATCATTAGAAAGATGTGAATCTTCTAAATGAAAACGAACAGCAGGAAGCATACCACTTCTGGAGTGCATCATGATTTTAAATTCAGCACTTTCCTCAGATAATTGAAAACTTAGGCTCCCATCCTTTTCTGTTTCAAATTTTCCGTTGTGGCGTGCAAGTGTTCTGATTGCATCGATAGCAGTTAACGAAGAACCCTTTACAGCAACAGCGTGATTGATTTTTTGTACGAGTTTTTGTGGTGGATACGGAGCATCATAATAGCCGGGAATTTTACCTTCGTGACGCATTGGCCAGTTGTGTCCGGTGCAGATAATCGCATAATCAAACTCTTTATTATTTTGATCTAAAGTCTCCACTTTTACTGTTTCATTTTTAGAATCATAACTTACATCTGTAACGGTGCTTCCAAAATGCACTGTTGTAGTTATTCCTGACTGCGATCCTGCTTTTCTAAGTATTTCAAATTGTGCCGCAAGATAATGTCCAAAAAGTAATCTGGGCACTACCTTGTATTCATTAAATTTTTCCGGTTGAATTTTAAATCTTTGCAATAATTCAGCAGGTGCAGTATAAATCCACTCTGACATTGGAGTAACAATATCAGGTACTTCATTATCAGAAACATTTGTAATATGCTCATCGTTTGCTCCTTCACTGCTATACGGCATACCAGAACCAAGCTCTGTTTTTCGTTCGAAAATATCAATCTCGAAATCTTTCGTTCCGGATTCAATTAATCTTTTATAAACAAAAAGTCCGCTTGGGCCTCCTCCTAAAATTGCAATTCGCTTTTTTGTATTTTTGCTATCCATTGGATTTAATTTTCAGTTGTAAAGATTTTAGTAATCAGGAAATGAGCGAATATTATGATTTTACTCTTCACTTCTATTTTACATACAAATATTAAATCCTTTTTTTACTTGCCGTTATATTTTTGTCAGCGAAACTTATATAATTAAACCTTAATAAAAAATCCCATTTCTAATGAAATGGGACTTCTGCTCTATGGATTATTCCTCAGCGTATTAATTTAAGTAAACATCTTCTATTGCAGTGACAATTCGGTTTCGGTATGTAGGGCACAAACCCAATTATTATTTTCTTTAATCCAGGTCGAAGTGCAGGCACATATTTCAGGAGCTTTTTGATCGTCATCTACCATTGCTAATTCTATTAAGTATGCTATTACAGCAGCATTTTCACCAGCCACTTGTGTTTCGATATCAGAAAAATTCAATACTTTTATTTTAGCACCATCGCCCGACTCAAACATCTTTTTAAAATCAGGTTCATCAATACTGCTGACACCACTTTTACCGGCGATTATACAAGGAAAGCGTGTAAGGTTTTTTACGGTTTCATAATCATGATTTTCCATACCCTGCCAATATCTTTTTTCCAGTTCAATAATTTGCGTTTTCATAGTCATCTTATTATCAATTAAACAGTTATAAATTTTACAAGTTCAAGTTAATATTAAAATGACGATACAATTTTAACATAGATTTAATTGCGGACTGAGAGTTAATTTCCATTTGTTAAATTAATTTGAGAGATAATAGTTAGCAATATTTTTTCGAATTTGTCTTTTGATACTATTTAAAATTGATACTTGTAACCAAAATCAGGCTGAAAACCTATTTGATCAATTTGATTTACCTGTTGTGTAACTCTGTTATAACTTTTAGTAAAAACATTATTATTATTGGTAATATTCTGAAAATCTACGTAGAAAGAATGCGAACTTTTTTTAGTACTGCTATTAAGTTTAATAGCAAATTTAATATCAAGTCTAAAATAAGAATCGTATTGCTCGCTATAAGCCTTCAGATCATTTCTAATTTCATAACCTTCGGCAATAGAAGCGCTAAGATCCACCGGAGTATAGTGACGGCCACCCGCTGTTGTAATTTTACCATTGATAGAAAATACATTCTTTTGCGCTTTCCCAATTTTAAATTCTTTACCGCCAAGGGCATTGATTACATAACCATTGTTAAAGGGTGAATCCCTTTCAATATTATCGCTTCCTTTGTATTTACTGTCAAAAATAGAGGAATTAAACAGCACATTATAGCCTTTGCTAAAAAACTTTTCCAGAGTAAATTCTATTCCCTGATTAAATCCTTTTCCTTTACTGACTAATGAAGTTTTATCAATCGAAAATCCAAAGTCAGCACCTTCTGTTAATGACGAATAACTTGTGGGTGTGCTTTCAACCGCTGCTTTATCGATTGCCTGATAATATACTTCAACTTTCGCTCTCCACTTGTCTGCAAATCGGGTATCATAACCTAAAACATAATGCTGACTTCTCACTAAATCAAGATCTTTATTGGTCTGAATCAAATTTCCGTTTCTATTTTCATTTAAGAATAATAATGGCGCAGCCACATTTTGATGATGCAGTCCGTAACCAATACTAAACGAATTTGCATTGTTTATCGCATAAGTTAATGCGGCTCGCGGCTCTGCTACTGCCTGTTCGTTTAATGAAAAATATTGACCGTGAATTCCGGCATTCAAAGTTAACTTTTCGCTAAGCCTGTATTGTGCCATTGCATAAGACTGTAAAATGGAATAATTGCCATTAGTATTCAGTAAATTGACGTAATCCGGATATCCGTCGCCGTCATTGTCGGCCTGTCTGTCCCTGTCCCACAAATTGGTTTTAAGGGAGAAAAATTCAAGAAGCACACCCGTTCTGAAAGTCAGTTTGTTAGAAATTTTAGAATTTAATAAGGTCGAAAAAGTAAGCCTGTTCTCGGTATTTTCTCCTTTTGCGAAGCGTATTTTATTTTCCTGAGGCGTCTCCAGATTATAATAGCGATCTTCTGTAATACCATTTTTTGAAGAAGAATAACCCACAACTGTTTTTAAAACTGAAGAAGATCCTACATCAATCGTATGTTTTGCACCAAATGCACTAAAACCAGAAGTTACAAACTGATCTTCATCTCTTGTTGCAAATAGATCATCGCCGTCCAGTTCAACATCTTTCCCTATAAGATCAATATTTGATGTTCCTAAAATTCCAAAAACAGATACATTGCCTAATTTTCCTTTACCAAAATCTACATTAAATGAAAAATCGCTGTAATTGGGCTGAGCTGTTGAACCTGCAAATCCTAACGGACCGATAATTCCGTAACGACCAGCCGCAAGAAAAGAGCCTACCTTTTTTCCTAAAGGTCCTTCTGCCATGGCTTCCAAACCCGGAAATGCTGCAACTCCCACTGTATATTCGTAATCATTTGAGTTTCCTTTTCGAAGACCCAAATCAAAAACACCGCCAATGGCATTACCGTATTCTGCCGGAAAAGCAGAAGTTATAAAATCAGAATTAGCCAACAGATTGGGATTTAAGGCCGAAACCGGACTGCCCGTTGTGCCAAGTGTTGAAAAGTGATTTGGACTGGGAATAGGAATACCTTCCAGACGCCACAATAATCCTGAAGGTGAATTTCCTCTAATCACAATATCATTTCTACTATCATCAGCTGTAGAAACTCCTGCAAAATTAGAAGCCAGTCTCGCCACGTCACTTCGCCCTCCGGCGTAACGGTTTACTTCTTCGGTAGAGAATTGGCGTGCAGATACCGCTGCCATTTTATTAACGGTTTTTGCCTTATTGTTTCCGCCGCTAATTACAACTTCCTGAAGGGTATTAAAACGCTCTGTCAATGCAATTGCAATAATTACGTCCTTTCCTGAGGTAACTTCAATATCAGGAACCGTTATACTTTCGTAGCCTAAAAAACTTACCCTGACGCTTTGCCTGCCTAGTGGAACGTTTGATAATAAAAATGTACCAGCTACATCCGTAGTGTCTGCAATATCTGATTCGCCTATCAACTCAACTGTTGCTTTAACCAAAGGTTTTTCAGATTGCTTATCTGTTAATGTTCCTCTTATTATGCCAGTTTGAGCAAATGATAGCGCATGTATCAGAAACAATGCAATTATTAAAAAGTACTTTTTCATTTTCTAATGTCTTAAGTTGTTATAAAATTAAATTTGATTGGATAGCTGCAAAGATGTCATTGATGAACTAGTATCTCATTGATATTTATCAATAAATTCATCAGTTCTATTATCTTTACGTTATGACAAATAAGCCCAATTTGAGCACAAAAAATTTTATATAAATGACAGAAACCGAATCACTGTTGAAGATTGAAGCATTCATTAAAACAATAATTCAGCCTAATAAAGAAGAATGGGACGCTTTTACTGAAATTATCCGGTTTAAAACTTTGAAAAAAAAAGAACTTTTATTAGAGGAAGGGAAGGTTTGTAATTTTATTGCGTTTGTAAATTCAGGTATCCTGCGGGAATATTCTTTTCTTAATGGAAAAGAAGCAACCCTTGATTTTGTTGATGATAATAAATTTATCAGTGATTATCAAAGTTTTATTATGGAAGTGCCTTCCAAACAATATTTGGAAGCATTGACAGATGTTGATTTGCTCATACTCAGAAAAGATGATATTAATTTTTTATACGATAAGTATAAGATTTGGGAGCGCTTCGGGCGGCTGATTATAGAAGCGATTTTTTGTGGGGTCGAGCAAAAGAGAAAAATGATTATATCCACCTCTCTTGATGAGCAGTACCGTGATTTTGTAGCAGCCTATCCGCAAATACTTCAAAAAGTACCACAATACTACATTGCTTCCTACTTAGGAATAAGTCCTGAACATCTAAGCAGATTGAGAAAAAAAACCTAATTAAGTTTATTTTACATTTACAAAATGATCCAATTTTTTTGATTTATACGATTTCTTACCCCCAATTATATAATCTGTTGACATAATTCTATAAATTGAAATATTGATAAACACATAATTTTAAGGTAATTAAAAAAATAAAATTATCATTTAATATTTGAAATTATGGAAAACTTAATTAATCAGGAAAATCTTGAAGATATCAGAGAATTTATAGAAAATAAAATTGCCAATGTTCCGGGCAGCTATATACTTTGCGGAGCAATTGGATCTTTATTGTTGTCATCTTACCTTACTAAGATAGGTAAAACACAAGCGGCTTCAGCCATTGGAAAGCTGGCAATTCCAATTGCAGCAATTGGAATTGCAAAATACAAAGATTATATAACAACACAATTAGAATCTGCTAGCGATGTTATAGCAGATAATGTCTACTAGTATAGTTATGATTTTAACCACAAAAGTTCACAAAGTTTTGATATAACTTTGTGAACTTTTGTGGTTTTATAAAGCTTCTTTAAGGTTGAATTTACTGTCAATTATAAAGATTTACTTTTAAAAACCATTAGTTTTTCTCTTGTCATATCGTTTATTGTGTATGAAATTCCACCCATTCCAAGACCTGAAGAATCTCTTCCTCCAAACGGCATCCAATCTACCCTAAAAGCTGTATTGTCATTTATCATAACAGCAGTAGCGTTTAGTTTTTTTGCTGTTTCTAATGCGATATCAATATTTTTTGTAAAGACGGCTGCCTGAAAATGAACTTCTAAAGCATTTGCTTTTTTTATTGCTTCCTCTCGGTTTTTAAAGGGATAAATACACACCACCGGACCAAAAATTTCATTGGTTGATACTTTTGAATCTTCTGAAGGATTCAGTAAAACTGTTGGTTCAAAACAAGTATCAGAAATTCTTTTTCCTCCTGTAATTACTTTAGCGCCGGCTTCAATAGCTTCATTAACCCACTCTTCTACACGATCCACTTCTTTTGGTGCAATTAAGGATCCAACATCTGTTTTTTCATCAAACGGATTTCCAACAATTAATTTATTTGTTGCTTCAGAAAATTGCTCCACAAAACGATCACAAATTTCCTGATTTACATAAATCTTCTGAACAGATACACATACCTGGCCAGCATGATAAAAACCCCCTTTTACCAAATCCGGAATCATTTCGCTAAAATCGGCGTCATTTTCTACAATTACCGGTGCTGCACCACCATGCTCTAATGCAGCACGCGTTCCTGGAGCCAATTTACTTTTTAATGACCAGCCTACTTTTGCAGAACCTATAAAAGAGAAAAAGTGAACTCTCGAATCTGTAACCAGCAATTCTGCTGTTTCGTTGTCACACAATACTACCTGCAGCCAGCCATCGGGTAAACCGGCCTCTTTTAAAATATCTGCAAGAGCAAGACCTGATAATGGTGTGCTGCTTGCGGGTTTGAATATAACAGGACAGCCAGCAGCAACAGCTGTTGCGATTTGATGAACTGCCAGATTTAAGGGGTGATTAAACGCACTAACGGCCACAACAACTCCAATAGGTTCTTTTGACGTAAAGGCAATTCTGTTTACAGAAGCTTCAGTAAGCCCCATTGGGATTTGTTCGCCTTTTATTTGCGAGATATGTTCAGCGGCTAATTTCACACCTTTTATAGCTCTTAGAATTTCTGCTTTCGAATCTTTGTACGGTTTTCCGCCTTCACTTATTGCCAGATGTATCAGCTCCTCGCTTTTGTCATTCATTATGGAAGCTGCTTTTTCTAATATTTCAATTCTTTTAAAAGGAGAAAGCCAATTCGACTGATCGTTAAATAAATGCTGAGCGGTATTCAGTATTTTTTCAACATCATTTTTATTGATTAGTGGTAATTCTTTTACCACACTCTGGTCGTATGGGAATATTATTTTTGTCGTACTTTCCATTGTATTTCTTTTATATTGAGCTAAAAAATCATGTCGCCTTCTACTATTCAAAAGTTATCCTGACATGGATTTGTTCTTTAAATTTAATTAAATTATCCCTGATCACAACACCGCATTTTATAATTTTTATGATTTATAACCTCTCTAAAAATCTAAAAGCGTCGTTAAAACAATCTCTCTTTTTTCTAATAAAGGAACAATTTTACCCAGAACTAAATCCTGAAAATATGCTGAATTTCGGTGCTCTGTTACAGCTTCTTCGTTATTATATCCTTCAGACAATACCAGAGTATTTGCATCTGAATTACTTTGATGAATTTTATAAAAAAGATTTCCTTTTTCTTTCACACTTTCATCCTGAACTGTTTTTAGTAAATTTAAAACCGTTTCGATCTGACCTTCTTTAACTTTCCATGTTGCAAAAACATGAACTGGATTTTGATTTTCCATTTTTATTTTTTTTTAATTAATATTTTAGTTTGCTATTATCCGCAATCTTGTCATTGTCTTCCTTCGAAATTACAAAAATGCGGATACTGGCTCTAAGATTATGTTTACTTTTTAGAAGATTCTAAAATTACAATCATTTTTTCAGCTACTCCTTTTGCAGAAGCGGGATTTTGTCCGGTAACCAAATTACCATCAGCAATACTGTGCGCCGACCAATTTGCGGCAGCATGAAATTTTGCGCCCTGCTTTGTTAATGCGGTTTCTAGCAAGAAAGGAACATCCGCAATAGCGTAACCTTTTTCTTCTTCATCTGTAAATGAAGTAATGTTTTTACCGTTTACGAGATAAGTTCCGTTGCTTAATTTTACATTCAGTAATGATACCGGACCGTGACACACAGCTCCAACAACTGCATTTCGTTCGTAAGTTTCCTTAATCACATTTTTTAGCAATCCATTTTCCGGCATATCGACCATTGGCGCTAATCCGCCTGGCACAAAAACAGCATCATATTTTAGCACATCAACAGTTGAAAGTTTAACTGCTTTTTGCATCGCTTCCCATCCTTTTCCTGTTAGAAATGACAGGTTATCGGGATCATTTGCAAGATTTAAAGCATCTAAATAAGGTGTATCTCCGGTTAAACTTGCAAAGTCAATTTGGTAATTTGCTTTTTCGAATTCGGCATAAGGGTGTGCTACTTCCGGAAGAAATGTTCCTGTTCTTCTGTTGTTAGGTCCAATTGCATTGGCATTTGATACGATAATTAAAATTTTCTTGTTCATTTTTGTTTCGTTTTCAGGGTTTGTTTTTTGTTTTACTATTGTGTTTTCTTTTTGATTTTGTGCATAAGAAGAAAAAAAGGCAATTGCTGCTGTGAGAATCATAAGTTTTTTCATTGTTGTAAATTTTCAGTTTGTTAATGAATTATTTATAGGGCAAATTTATACCACCTCTACTCCTCAATACGAGGAGCAAAGTCACAAAAAAAGTGTGACGGAAATCACACTTTAAGAATTAAACGGGTAGTTTATTTGGTATTGGAGTAAAGCCTGCTGAGGGTTTCACGACTTACTCCCAGATATTCAGCTATATATTTCTTGGGAATTTTTTGCATTAAATTTGGATAAAGAACTGCAAATTCTTTATAGCGCTGCTGCGGATTATTAGAAAGTAAAGAAATAACTCTTTGCTGCAACGCTAAATAACCTTTAGTTAGTTTTACTCTAAAAAAATGTTCCATTTTATGAAGTGTAACAGATAGCTGCTCTCTTCCCTCCAGTGTCAGGCATAAAACTTCTCCGGGCTCCATACAAACCACATACATATTTGCCGGTTTTTGATTGAAATAGGAAATATAATCCGACATCCACCAGTTTTCGGTAGCGAATTGCACGATATGTTCCTTTCCATCTTCATCAAGGTAAAAAACTCTGAAAATACCGCTCATGATGATGTATTCATATTTTGCTTCATCTCCCTGCTGAATAAGATATTGATTTTTTAATACTCTTCGTACTGTAAAAAAGGGCTTGATCGATTCAAACTCTTCATCAGTGACAGGTATAATTTCTTCAATATGTTTTCTAAGTTTTTCCATAATTTATTTTGCCTTTTCAAAGATAGTTTTTGATTTTAAATTTTTGATCTCTGATTTTAAATTGTTTCGAATTATCGCCTTGATTGGAAGTTGAAGAGTTTCAAGCTAACAAATCTTGTTCGCCAATATTTCTAAAATAACACACAAGTGTTAATGATACAACTCTTTGTCAGAATTGTATAATGTTTAAGCCCCATTCGACATCACCTTTACCGCATCAAATAAGTAAATCTTAAACAAAAACAATAAAATGAAAATTAAAATTTTACTCTTAACTTTTGCCTTATGTATTATGGCATTCATTAGCGGATGCGAAAATGACGACTTTGTAGAAGTTGATGGAGTATGTCCTTTAGTGGAGTCAACAACTCCTTTAAGTAACGCATTAAATGTTCCGTTGGGACAAGTTATTACTGCCACATTCAACGAAGAGATGGATCCGTCTTCTATTACTTCGACTTCTTTTACTGTAGCAGGAATTTCTCCAATTGCCGGAACAATCACATATTCCGGAAAAACAGCCTCTTTTACTCCACAAATTTTGCTTTCAGAAAATACCACTTACACGGCGAAAATTACAACAAAAGCCAAAGACGTAATGGGTAATTTTTTACAGCTGGAGTATGTATGGGTATTTTCTACCGGCACTCTTTTAAGACCTGTAGTCATTAATGCCGATCCTATTAATGATGCAAATGCAGTGCCGTTGAATAAAACAATTTCGGCTACATTCAATATGGAAATGAATTCATCTACATTAAACAGCACTACTTTTAAAGTAAATGAAGGAATTAATACTGTAGCTGGAACGATTTCTTATACAGGATCAACGGTAACTTTTGTTCCTGCAAGTCCTTTGTTAACGAATAAAATCTATACTGTTACAATAACAACGGGGGCAAAAAACACGCTGGATACCGCGATGGCAACAGATTACACCTGGACTTTTACAACTGATATGAGTCCCGCAGTTACTACGACAGATCCTGTTAATAATGCTATAAATGTCGCTTTGAATCAAACGATAACGGCAGATTTTAGCATGATTATGGATAATACTCAATCA
>Ga0247813_10001041_pt1 | contig 22164 bp, 24 predicted proteins | sample UWRJL169409C1_FD_180719 | JGI IMG/M metagenome (GOLD analysis project Ga0247813, IMG submission 180719) | Plant litter microbial communities from Arlington Agricultural Research Station in Wisconsin, United States - UWRJ-L169-409C-1 | ecosystem: Environmental > Terrestrial > Plant litter >...
AGAACAATATCGGGTTTGTTTTCTATAGTTCCTTTTTGATAAAAAGTTTCTAAATTGTTTTTTAGAAGAGATAGGCTGGCATTTGAATTAGGTGCTATAAAAGCTAAGTAAGAGTAGAAGGTATTGGCCATTGTTTTGCGTTTTAAGAGTGTTTTTCTATGATAATAGGCTTTGATTCTAATGTATAAGATGCTAGTATTTCATTAACTTCATTTTCGTTCAATATTTTAAATTCTGTTTGAGATCGTACTTTGTTCTCGTCCATCATAGAACGTGTGAGAATTAATTTAAAAACTTCTGATTTCTTTTCGACATTAATTTCCGGATTTTTAGCAATAAATGTTTCATAAGTATGCATCATATTTTCCCAAACCCTAATTTCATTATCGGGATTTCGGTCTCTTTTAAAATTGCTAATTGTATCTTGTAATGATATGGGATAAATGTCTGAAAAAACAGCTTGTATTTGCGTTATTTTTTTGATTTGTTCCTCATTTAGTTCATCGTGAACTATTGGTCCCGGAAGTATTTTTTTAGGATCTAATGTGTTGGCGCTTTGGTTTTTCTGAGCTTTTTTATAAGAAAGAAAAATAGAAACTAAGATAAGCAGCAAACCTGCAAAAAGAATTAAGGTATTTGTTTTCATTTTTTGGTTGGGTTTGTTAATAGGTTGATTTGTAGTTTAAATACTATTTTCTAACAATTCGAAAAGAATATATCCTCCGTGTTCTGATGGTCCTCTTTCTTTTTCGATAAAACCTTTTTTTCTGTAAAATGTCACGGCTTTTATATTTTCTTCTAAACATTTTAAGGTTACGGGAAGATTGGTTTGCTGAATTGCGGCTTTCAATAGTAGCGTTCCAATGCCTTTGCTTTGATGTTGCCGGTCTATATAAAAATGGTGAATAAAATTATTAGGCATCCAGATCGAAATAAAACCAACGGGGACTTCGTTATCGACAGCAACCAGAACCAATTCTCCTTTTATATGCTTTTCAAAATCATCTAATTTAAATTCAGTAGGATCTATCCATGAAAAAGTCACTTGTCTTTCTTTTAAGAATAAGATTCTTAAAGTATCAAAATCAGAATTTTTAATTTCTCTTATTTCCATGATAAATTGATGGGTTGAAAAGTCAATTTTATTGTAATCGTATTTGTGTTGGCTTTTGTTTGTTTACCTTTTTTATCCAGTAAACAATATAAAATCCGCCTATTGTTCCGGGAACAAACCAACCGTAAAAACCCTGGAAAAAATTATTTACTACAACAAAAGCAGTTGTGGCTGAAATGTATCCGCCAATCATTTTTCCTAAATGTAATTTTAGCCAGACATTATTAAGTTTATCCGCGTTTTTATAAAGCATCAAATCTCTGCTGGAGAAAACGAGTCCTACGATACCCAAAACAGTTAAAACAATATTTATTTTGTGATGAACAACCGGATTGTACAAAATCATCAAAACTGCAGTTAAGATCATAATTCCTGAAATTAGCTGATCTGTTTTAAGATTGATGTTTTTATTTTTGAATCGTAAAGCCCTGTAACCTGTTATGATAAAATAAGAACTAAAAATCCCGATAGCAAATAAAAACGGGTTTTCATGTTGGGGAAGCGAAGCAATAACTAGTGCAGTCGAAGCAGATAAAAGCATGCAATAGTAAAAAAGCTTTCCCGATTTTTTATGTGTCTTTTTTCCTTTTTTGGCTATTAATGAAATAAAACCTGAAAGTAGTGCAATACCGCCAAAGAGTGCGTGAAAATAAATTAGTATTTGTATTATTTGAGCTTGATTCATTTATAAATACAGCTAAAATAGCCTGTAAATGCTGTTTACTTAGTTAGTATGAGTTTTGTTTCGAGTATGATAGGGAAATTCCAATATCCTTGTTTTATTCTTATTTCGGCAAAGTTGTACATGCTAATTTCTTTAAAGTCATAATTGTGTATATTGATTTCCTTTTTAGTGCCTTCTATTTGTACTACAATACTGTTAGGCGATCTTTTGTAACTTTCATGTTTTTCGAAAATGGGCGAAACTACAATATATTCTTTATTTGTTGAAAGATATTCGTTGGCAAGAAAAAAGGTGGCACATGAAATTGTGCCATAAACTACCAGAATGAGAGCAAAATAACTTCCTGATTTAAAATTTTTTCCTTCGTATTCTTTTTGATATTTATAAAACAAAAGTCCGAACAAAAGACCGGCAATTAAATAGATGTAAAGTAAAAACTCAAATTTTACAATTAAAAAGTTAGTATAATGCCTGATTACATATATAAAACTAATAAGACAAAGTACAATTGAAATTACTTTTACAATAAAAGCGATGGTGTCTTTTTTTGAATTTTTTTCTTCAATGTTTTTTTTATTTCTTCGACTCATAAATATAGAATGCTTTTTGACTTTATGATAATGGATAAATTTATTATTTTAATCGTATTAAAATTCCTTTTCTCTTGATTAAATTTTTATAATCCCACTGTATTTCCTGAGCTTTTTTGAGCCAGCGTTCAAGATCCTGTTTGTTGATTTGTGCGGCGGCAGTATACCGTGACTCAGCAGCTTTAAAAGAACCTTCATCAGCTAGTTTTTCTTCATCAAACGACTGACCGCTCCAGAATAGTAAACGAACGCTGTTTTTTAATTTGCTGTATCCCGCAATAGGATTTCCGTCGAGAAACCAAACCGGGTGAGCATGCCAGATTTTACTTTGGGCGCCGGGAAGATTTTGATTGATTATCGTGGCTAACTGATCGCAGATTTCTTTATCTGAAGGAGTTTGTAAATTATTATATTCTTGTATGTCCGGATTCATAATAATAACTTTTTTTATTTGTAACTAACTGAATGCGTTTATTTTGATGCTGTACTTTAATCTAAGCTAAAATAATCTTTTTATCGCAATAATTCAATTTAGAAATAATGTTCTTACGAAAACCGGTGTTTGCGTTAGGGATTGAAACTGCATCTTTTTATGCTGGGGTTCACAATAAAAGATATAGCGGACAGCCCGGTCAGCCGCGGCGGATTCGCCCAAATAAAAATCCGACTTATTTTCATAAATCGGATTTTGGAATTATTTTCTGGTGAGATCCGTAATTAGCAAAGGATTATTTTCCTTGAGTTTATTTACTAGTTCCTCGGCCGTTTCGGGATTTGCTTTTAAATGTTCGTATTCGGCAGAAGTGATTCCTACGATTTGCAGAAACGAAAGTTCGCCATGCGGGGTTTGCTTTTTTTCGATTTCTGGATCAGCAACAATTAATAAAGCAGTGATTTCGGTGTCTGTATCGAGTCGAATTGGTCCATTTGCCGGCATGTAATGAAACTCTTCGAACCAATTGCCGCTGTCGAAAACATATCGGGCAATGTTTTGGAGCATTACGATGGCCCAACTTGGGTTTCCGTTGTCCGGTTCAAAAGGTTTTAATCTAAAAGTAAGTTCGAATCCCCATTTGCTAAATTCATCTTCTAGTTTGTCTTCGTTATAATATAATTCTGAAAATCCGTAGGTTACAAAATGCAGGTGATCTGTTTGCTTTTTACTCTCGTAAATGCTTATTCCGTCAAGCGGATCTTCGCCGCCCAGCATGTAAGGTATTGGGGGGACATAATGTTTGGGTTCCTGATTGGGGTAAAGACGATCAAATTCCTGATCTATTGCGATCCAGCCGACAGCATCGTCTTCTGAAAATTGTTTTTTGTATTCGTCTAATGTCATACTTTCTGGTTTAAATAGGAGACTTTGTAATTATTTCTTATATCGAATGAAATATTAGTTAGTCTAATTTAAAAAGAAAATTTAGGATTTTTATATTTTATAAAATAGAATTTTCTGTTTTTTAATCGTCTAATGTCCAAAATGTGTATTAAAAGTAATCGTGATATTTTGTACAAAGTCTCTGGTATATTGCCCAGTAGGATCTAAATCAGGATCGAGAATAGTGATTTCGAGTCCGCTTAATTTTTCGTTTTGAAACAAATAGGAGGTCAGCTCATTAAATTCCTGATAAGTAAGACCATCAGGCGTTCGACTGTCTACACAGGGCATGATAGTATCGTTTAAAACATCTACATCTATATGCAGCCAGAAACCGTCGAGATTTTTGTTTTTTACCTCTAAAAGAAAAGACTGAACAGCAATTGAGATGCCTTGTTTTCGCAATTCACGAAGACTCAGGTAAGTTGCGGCCGAATTGCGGATTTCATTTTCATACTCATCATCGTATTCGCGATTGCCTACGCACCAAAGATTTTCTTCTTTTATATAAGGCGATAAATTAAGAATATCAGTGAGTTTTTTATGTCCGTTTCCTGTTACTATCGAAGCTGCCATTCCGCCGACTCCGCCGGTTTCAGACAAGGAAACATCCATAAAATCAGTATGGCCGTCAAGATAAAATAAGCCGTAATTACCTTTTTGTTTTAATGCAATTGCCGATCCCAACAATATACTGCAATCGCCGCCCAGTATAAACGGAAATTTATTTTGCGAAAGTAAATTGTTTATTAAATAAGCTTGTTCCCGTGCGTAATCGATCAATGCATTTGCATTTAAGATATTAGTTTCGGTTTCTCTCACATTTGTGTATCGTGGAGGATCGAGCCTTAGAACATCCTTATGATTGATGGCTTTATGCAAATTATGTTTCCAGAACCAGTTAGGCAGATTTTTTACGCCTGGTTCTTTTCCGGGTTGAGGTTCTTTTAAGCCTAAATTAGATGGAAACTCAACAATGCATACTTCTTTCATGACTTATTATTTAGGTATAAAGTTATTAAAATATAAGTTTTGGCGTGTTTTTTTTAATTAAATGAAATAATTTGGGAACTTACATCAAATAAAGACTTACTAATAAAAAATCCGATTTGCAAAAAGAAGCAAATCGGATTTTAAAAACTCTTATTTTAAAATTGGAATGATATGTTCCCATTTTAGTTGTTCTGCAAAATCTAAGGCGGTTTTATTATTATGCGTTTTTGCGTTTACATCTGCACCGCATTCTATTAATACCTTTACTGTTGTACTGTTTCCTGCAATTGCTTCGCGATGCAAAAAAGTATATCCTAATTCGTCCTGAGCGGTAAGTTCATTTGGATTTGTTTTTATAAATTCCAGAAGGCTTTCCTGCATGTTTTGGCTCATAGGATGTTCTACAAGGTTTTCAGGTTTTTCTTTTTGTTCGTAAGCAACCAGAATATCATTAAAATCGCCAAAATTTAATCCCCAGGCAGCATCATGTTCTTCTCTTTCGGTTTCGTTCATTTCTGATCTCATAGCTTGTATGGTGAAACCTCCGTATGTTTTATCCTGAGTGACAAATAGCCAGTCACTAATTTGATTTGCCGGAATTTCTACATATTCGCCATTACTAACATTTGTTAATTCGTTAGGGTCGTTTACTAAAATGCCTTTTATTTTTTCGCCATCAAAATTTATCTCATTGATCCACATATGTTCGACTACAGTATCGTTATTTATTTCCTGTGTAAAAGCCAGTTTTACGCAGGCAACATCAAGTGCCGGAACTATTCGGCGGTATTCCCAGGACAATTCTCTCCAGAAATATTTAAAAGTTTCCTGAGCTTTTTTGAAGGCTTCGATCATTTTTGGACTTTCTCCGTCGGCAAAAAAAATTGGTGTATTTTCCATTATTGATATTTTAGAATATTATTTCGTATTACGTAAATATAATTTTTTTGTAAGAAAGTAAAAAAAGTAATGGTTGATTTTATGAATGTTTTATGGCGTTTTAGTTTTTTTGCGGTAAAAAAAAATCCGACTTGCTTTCGCAAACCGGATTCTACAAAAAAAAAGTTTTTTTTAATCTATTCTATTTTTTTTACAATTTGATTCACCGCATTTTCTAAACCTTTATAAAAATCACCTTTTTTAAATTCGGGTATTGCAAAATTGTTTATAATGTTTTTGGTTTCTTCTTCAGTTAGTTTATTAAGTCCCTTTCGACTACTTTGAATCTGAATTTGTCGTAACTCTTTGCTTAATACAATTAAAATTGCAGGATTTAATTTTAAATTATCTGATAAATACTTTTCTAAATAGTATGCATATTCCGGAACACTCGCGTACGGTTTTATTGATGAAATGGTAACAACAATAATTTTATGACCTGATTTTTTTTCAGAAGATTTTAAAGTTGTGTTTAAAGTTGCAATTTGATTTGAAGTTAATATTTTTTCGAAATCGTTTAGATAACTATATGATTTTGAAAAAGTATTTTCGGTGACTGAATTTTGAGCAATCGTTTTTCCGGACTGGCCGAAAAAGTTGTTTGGAAAAAGGAAAGAAATCGTAATAAGAAGTAATATCTTTTTCATTTGAAAATAAATTTGGGTGCTGCAAAAATATCAATTTATTATCATAAATGGGCTTCAGTTTGCTATCAAAAGGTTACTATTTTATTTGTTTTTTTGTAAAGTTAAACTAAGTGACAAGAGGGCGGCAGATGCGTGCTTATTAAAACAAAAAAATCCGATTTGCTTTCACAAACCGGATTTTTAAATTGAAAATTATATGTAACCGTAAAACGGTTTGATATTACAAGTGAATTACTTCGCCGTAAGCATCAGCTACAGCTTCCATAACAGCCTCACTCATTGTTGGGTGAGGGTGAATAGATTTAAGGATTTCATGACCTGTAGTTTCTAGTTTACGAGCTACAACTGCTTCTGCAATCATATCTGTAACACCAGCACCAATCATGTGGCATCCTAACCATTCTCCGTATTTAGCATCAAAGATTACTTTTACGAATCCGTCAGCAGCACCTGCAGCTTTTGCTTTTCCTGAAGCTGAGAATGGGAATTTACCAATTTTTAATTCGTATCCTTTTTCTTTAGCTTGTTTTTCTGTTAATCCTACAGAAGCAATTTCAGGAGTTGCGTAAGTACAACCTGGAACGTTTCCGTAATCGATTGGGTCTACGTGTAAGCCAGCGATTTTTTCTACACAGTTAATTCCTTCTGCAGAAGCTACGTGAGCCAAAGCCTGTCCAGGAGTAACGTCTCCAATTGCGTAGTAACCAGGAATATTAGTTGCGTTGTAAGCGTTTACTAAGATTTTATCTCTGTCAACAGCGATTCCAACTTCTTCTAACCCTATATTTTCGATGTTAGTTTTGATTCCAACTGCAGAAAGTACGATGTCAGCTTCAAGAATTTCTTCTCCTTTTGCTGTTTTTACAGTTGCTTTTACACCAGTTCCGGTAGTATCAATTTTCTCAACAGAAGAGTTGGTCATAATTTTTACTCCTGCTTTTTTCATAGAACGCTCCATTTGTTTAGAGATATCCTCGTCTTCAACAGGAACAATGTTTGGCATAAATTCTACAATAGTAACTTCAGTTCCCATTGAGTTGTAGAAATGTGCAAATTCAACTCCAATCGCTCCAGAACCTACAATAATCATAGATTTTGGTTGTGTTGGTAAAGTCATTGCCTGACGGTAACCAATTACTTTTACGCCATCTTGTGGTAAGTTTGGCAACTCACGAGAGCGGGCACCAGTTGCAATGATAATGTGATCAGCGCTATATTCAGTAACTTTATTGTCTTTATCGGTAACGTCAAGTTTTTTACCTGGTTTTAGTTTTCCAAAACCTTCGATAACGTCAATTTTGTTTTTCTTCATCAAAAACTGAACTCCTTTGCTCATTCCGTCAGCAACACTACGGCTACGTTGTACTACAGCAGGGAAATCTTTATCGAATTCAGAAACTTTTAATCCGTAGTCAGAAGCGTGTTTTAAGTAATCAAAAACCTGAGCTGATTTTAGTAATGCTTTTGTTGGGATACATCCCCAGTTCAAACATACACCACCAAGGTTTTCTTTCTCTACTACAGCAACTTTAAAGCCTAATTGTGAAGCTCTAATTGCTGTTACATATCCGCCAGGACCACTTCCTAAAACAATAACGTCGTATTTCATCTTTTTGGTTTTTAGTATTTATTACCGAAAATGAAGTTTAATTCCGAAACTCATTTTTCGATTTATTCTTTTGTTATTTGTGATTGCGAATTTAAGGATTTATTTTAAAAAACACCTGAAATTTTATTTTTACACGTACTGATTTTGATCTTTTCACAGAAATTTAAGTAATTGTTAATTGCAAATTGTGAAATATGAATTGAAAAATCAGATTTAGAAGTGAAGTCTCAAATTAAATTGTTTATAAAAATAAACGAAGTCGAAGTCCTTTTCGTATTGAAAAGATCTTCGACTTCGCTCAAATGAGAAATCAATTAAAAATTAATCATTCATAATTTATAATTAAACCTTAACGTGTCCCCAGTTTTCACCGCTGGCAATACGTCGTATTTGCATTTCGCTTACGCCAAATTGTTTGGCAATCATTTTAAGTCTTGTTTTTTGTTCCGGTCTTGCCAGGATTTTCTTGATTAACATTACTTTGGTAGTTGTTAATTTTCTTCCGTCGGCTTTTAAGTTGTGTTCGATTAGATTCTTTTTTGCCTGAATCACACGTGGACTTTTGCGGCTATGCGCCATCATTTCGGCTTTTGTAGCCCAACGCAAGTTGTTTACATCATCGTTACTTCTGTTATAATCCAGATGCAATACATAAGTCTGTTCTTCGGATGTTTTTGGGATAAAATACTGGGCAACTAATTTGTATAAGAAAAGATATTTATTGACAATTTTATCGTCATTTTTAACCTTAAATCTAAAGGTTGGGTAACCATCACTTAAACCGCCTTTAAGGAGACGACCGTTTTGAATTTCGTCTGAAAAGCTGATTAATCGGCCTTTGTTTGAAATGGCATATCTAAGTTGTAATGAAGCGTTTATTTCTATTTCTTTGAATTGTTCGTTTGGATAAAATCTATTTTGTGGCATTTTCTTTTGCATTTGAATTATACATACTCAAATATAAATAATTCAAAAATCAAAGCAGTTATATAATTTCTTCCAGATATTACATTTATGATTCCTATAACGCTAATTTAACTTTTTTAAGAATTTTTTTAGCATTTCAAATTTAATTAGCGACCGAAAACTGGGAGTCGTAGAGGTTCTTATAGTAACCGTCGACTTTATTGAGTAATTCCTGATGTGTTCCCTGCTCAACAATTAAGCCTTTATCCATTACTACAATTTTATCAGCATTTACAATTGTCGCCAATCGATGTGCGATAATAATTGAAGTTCTTCCTTTGGTAATTGTTTCGGTAGCACGCTGAATCAATTCTTCAGAATACGTATCTATCGATGACGTTGCTTCATCCAAAATCAAAATACTTGGATTGCTCACATAAGATCTTAAAAAAGCAATCAACTGGCGTTGTCCGGACGAAAGCATTACACCACGTTCCTTAACATCAAAATCATAATTATCCGGCAAACTCATGATAAAATCATGTACGCCAATTTTTTTTGCAGCGTCAAGAACCTTGTCACGTGTAATTTCTGGATTGTGTAAAGTAATGTTGTTGTAAATCGTATCGGCAAATAAAAATACATCCTGCAAAACCACTGCAATTTGTTTTCGCAACGAAGCCAATGTATAGTTCTCTATATTATGACCATCGATAAAAATAGTTCCGCTGTTGATTTCATAAAAACGATTCAATAAATTGATGATCGTTGATTTTCCTGCTCCTGTAGAACCTACAATTGCCACGGTTTGACCTGAGGCTACAGATAAATCAATACCTTTTATCACTTCCTCTTCCGGAATATAACTAAAACGAACGTCCTTAAATTCTATACTTCCTTCAAAAACCGGAGCTTCAAGCGTTCCAGTATCCTGAATATGGTCCTGAGTATCAATAATATCAAAAACACGATTGGCAGCAATCATTCCTAATTGCATCTCGTTAAATTTATCCGCAATCTGACGTAATGGATTAAATAACATCCCAATAAACATCGTGTACGAAAATAAATCTCCAAAAGTCGTAAAGTGATCTCCGTTCAGGATTTTAAATCCGCCATAAACAACAACCAAACCTAGAGTAATCGACGAAATAATATCAGCAATAGGAAAAAAGATCGAGTTATATAAAATCGTTTTAATCCACGCAACGCGGTGTTTATCATTTATAACCTTAAAGTTATCCGCTTCAATTTTCTCACGGTTAAAAAGCTGTACAATCTTCATTCCCGTAACACGTTCCTGAACAAACGAGTTCATGTTGGCAATTTGCGTACGTACTTCCTCAAAAGCAACCTGCATTTTACGTTGAAAAATTCGGGTAATAAAAACCAGAATAGGCATCGCAACAACCACAATCCAGGTCAGTTTCCAGTTCATGTAAAACATAAAAATCAAAACCACCAGCATTTTCATCAAATCACTAATAATCATGAACAATCCCTGACTAAAAATACGTGCAATCGATTCAATGTCAGATACTGATCTGGTTACCAATTGCCCAACTGGAACCAAATCAAAATACTTCATTCTAAAGCTCAAAATATGCTTAAAAAGTTTTGTACGAATGTCTTTTACAATATCCTGCCCAAGCCAGTTGGCCCAATACACAAAATAAAACTGAGAGAAAACCTCCATCAAAAGGACCACTCCCATCAATACAATGTACATCAGTAAACCTTCCTTATCATGCGTCTTGATATAGCCGTCGACCGTTTGTTTTAATAAATAGGGGCGAAGTGCTGCAAAAATCGACAAAGAAACGGCGAAAACAATAACGCCGTAATAGCGCCATTTATAAGGTTTTGTATAAGTTAAAATTCGTTTGAATAATCCGGTATCAAATGCTTTTGCTTTCATTTATTTTTTTCTATGCTTTAAGCTATAAGCTTTAGGCAATAGGCTTAATGCTAATAGCCTAAATGCTTTTGCTTTCATTTATTTTTTCTATGCTTTAAGCTTTATGCTTATAGCCTAAAGCTTATAGCTATATATAATCGTAATCAATTTCGGTTAAATATAATCCGTGTGCCGGAACCGAAAACCCAGCCTTTTCTCTGCTTTTACTCGCAATAATATTTTCAAAATCGGTTAAGGAAATTTTATGTAAACCAATATTGACCAAAGTACCCACAATAGAGCGAACCATATTTCGCAGAAAACGATTTGCCGAAATAGTAAAAATCAGGTTCTTGTTTTCAATTTTCCAATACGCTTCAAAAATCTTGCAGTCAAATGTGTTTACATCTGTATTTACCTTCGAGAAACATTGAAAATCCGTATGATTCAGTAAGATTTTCGCCGCTTCATTCATCAAAGCTACGTCTAATTTTTGATTAAAATACCAACTCAATTCCTGCAAAAACGGATTTTTAACAGTATTGATGTGGTATTCATACGTTCTCTTTGTAGCATCAAATCGACAATGCGCGTCGTCCTTAACCAAAATAATATCAAAAATCGCAATGTCTTTTGGCAAATACGAATTCAGTTTATGTACTAAAGTAGCAACATCAATTGGAGTTTCAAAATCAAAATGACCGTACATTTCACTTGCATGAACACCAGTATCCGTTCTTCCTGCACCCATTACATTTATAGGAGCATTCAGTAAAACCGAAAGTGCTTTGTTTAAAGTTTCCTGAACAGAAGAGGCGTTGGGCTGAAATTGCCATCCATGATAATGCGTTCCGTTGTAGGCAAATTGAATAAAATATCTCATTTTTAAGGGACAGAGGTTCTGAGGCGCAAAGGTACAAAGGATTTTTTTAAAAAGTTGCTAAGATTCTGAGATGCTAAGGTTCTAAGTTTTTTTTATGCACCGGCAAATCGTAGAGATGCGCAGCAGTGCGTCTAAGGTTTTACAGGTTCAAAGGTTCAGAGGCGCAAAGGGACAAAGGATTTTTTTTAAAAGTTGCTAAGATGCTAAGGTTCTAAGTTTTTTTTATACGCCAGCAAATCGTAGAGACGCACAGCAGTGCGTCTAAGGTTTACAGGTTCAAAGGTTTAGAGGCGCAAAGGTACAAAGGTTTATAATATTGTAAATCGTACGGACGTATAATGGCGTGTCTAATGGTTTGAAAAAATACTTAGGTTCTGCATTGAGTTTTATTAATCTCAAAAAAACTCTACATATTTTAATCTCTGCACCTTTGTATCTTTGAACCCTTTTTTAGAAAAAAACCTTTGTACCTTTGTGCCTCTGAACCTTTGTTCCTCAAAAAAATGAAAAAAATCCTCCTCCTTTCCGATACCCATAGTCATATTGATGATACTATTTTAAAATATGTAAATCAGGCTGATGAAGTTTGGCATGCCGGAGATATTGGAGATCTGAATGTTACCGATACAATAAAAAAGCTAAAACCCTTACGTTGTGTTTACGGCAATATTGATGATGCGCAAGCCCGATTAGAATTCCCGTTGCACAATCGTTTTTTCTGCGAAAATGTTGCTGTCTGGATTACCCATATTGGCGGTTATCCCGGAAAATACAATCCGGCAATTAGAGAAGAAATGGCGCTGAATCCTCCAAAATTATTTATTTGCGGACACTCGCATATTCTAAAAGTAATGTTCGATAAAAAGAATAATTTACTGCACATGAATCCAGGTGCGGCAGGAAAAAGCGGATTTCATCAGGTACGAACCATGTTACGATTTGTAATTGATGATGATAAAATAAAAGATCTGGAGATTGTAGAAATTGGTAAGAAATAATTTAATGAGGTAACGGTATTTTAATCTTTATCGACGTTCCTTCATTTGGGTTTGAAACAATCGATAAATTGCCTTTGTATTTTTTGATTCGGGCCCTGATTCGGTTTAAACCAAAACCTTCGGCTTCGTTGAGTTTTTCGGTTTTAAAACCTTTTCCGTCATCATGTATCGTTACAATAAAATAATTGTTGTTTTCGTATAACATGATCTGGCCTTTTTTTGCCCCACTGTGTTTAATGATGTTGCTAAATAATTCAGATACAATAAAATAAATCTTCATTTCGAATTTTTCTATATACCTTTTGCTAGTAGGTATTTTGCTTAAAAATTCAAACTGAATACTCGAATTGGTGTTTCGTTCGCACAAATCTTCCAATGCATAAATCAAACCAAAACGAACCAAAAGAGTAGGGACAAGGTCATGTGACATATCTCGCAAAAGATCATGTGCTTCCTGAAGAATGGCTTTTGCTTTCTGGATTTCTTCAGATTTTATATTGTTTTGCGCCGTAAAAGTATTCAGGTGTAAGCCTACAGAAGACAATAACGAATTGATGTTGTCGTGTAAAAAAGAGGCAATTTTTTTACGTTCGATTTCCTGGGTATCTATTCCGGCATTGATAATGTTAAGCAGTATTTTTTGTTTGGTATCTTTTCGCTTTATCTTCTGTTTCAGTTTGTTATTCTGGTAAAAAAAATAAAACAAAAAGAATATAATGATAACCAGAACAATAGATAAACTAACTATTTTTTTATTTCGTAATTGTTCAAATTTTCGAATTTCATTAATTTTTCCTTTCGAATTTTGCTGCGTTACAATTTCTGTTTCTTTTGAAGGAATGGCTTGATTTTGCTGGCTAAATAAAGTGTTTCCGCTCACAATAGTGAATAAAATCGACAATAAAAAAACTCTAATTAAAGCCATAACTCAACTGTAAATTTTTCGATAGTTTTTTAATCTTTAGAAGGTACTAAGGATTTATTAAATTGTTTTTTAGTGCATATTTTACAAGACCAATCGTATTCTTGGTTTGTAATTTTTTCATGATATTCTTCCGGTGTGTTTCAACCGTATTCAGGCTGATAAAAAGCTGTTCGCTAATCTCTTTTCCACTATATTCTAATGAGATCAGTGTAATGATCTCAATTTCCCGTGCACTTAAAATAGGATTTTCAACATAAACCGGTTTATTCAATTTCGGATTATTATTCGTAAAACTATTAAAGATTTTTTCCCTTACGGCATCACAAAAATATTCCTGACCCTGATAAACAGCTTCGATGGCCTCAATGATATTTTCGCCTGCGCATTTTTTGGTGAGATAGCCTTTTGCGCCCAATTTCATTACTTCTTTTATGATTTTTAAATCATCATAACTAGACAAAATAATTACTTTGCACGGAAATTTCTTTTCGCTAAATTCTTTCAGTACTTCGATACCATCTTTTTTAGGCATACTGATATCTAATACTAAAATATCGGCATTGTTCTGACTGACGTCCTGATAAACAGTTGTTCCGTCCAATGAATTGCCTACAACTTCAAAGTTATTTACGGTTTGCAGCAAATTGGTAAGGCCATCAATAAGTACTTGATGATCATCAGCAAGATGTATCCTTATGTTCTGTGTCATGATTGTTTGGAGTAATAAGCAAATTTATGAAAAAATTATCTTACAAAGTTTGTTTTTAAGGCTTGTTTTAGTGATTCTGTCAGATTTGCTAAAATATAAGGCACAAAAAAACCCGAATTATACAATTCGGGTTCTCTTCGCACAAAAAACTTAAGTTTATAGGTTTATCTCAAACGATCTACAGATTTTACGAGATCTTCATCCTTTTTGATGGCCTTATTAGCTAAAACTAATAATACGATAGCAACAATTGGTAGAAACATCCCAATACCTTTCTCTGAAACAACAAGTGTTTCTCCAGATAAATTTAGAGAACGATATACAAACAATCCTAATAAAATTAAATTTAATATTATGTTCAGTCTGTTCATTACAAACTGATTTTGTCTTTTTTTATATGAAATAATACTAACAATAGTAAGCATCGTACTTAATCCAACTATTACATTATATATTGGATCTTGATTAAAGTAAAATAATGCTCCCCCTTTTAATGTCCATAACGGAATAAAAAGCATCAAAACACTTGTTGCAATAAACGTAAGAATTAAATAAACGGTTTGAATTCGTTGTATCATGATGTAAAATTGTTTTACAAAAATATATTTTCTTTTTTTAAAATACTATTGTATGATAAAATTTTATTCGTATTATTGCATCATAATACCGTAAGCACTTCATACTGCGGTCAATCGAAAATTATTATCTACCTATCTTTTTACAGTATTCCGTTAAAATAATTAAATTCATAGAACATTCATGTTTGATATTTCTGCATTAAAAGAAATGAAGCTTTCTGAGCTTCAAGAAATAGCTAAGTTAGCTAAAACTATAAAGTTTACTGGTGTCAAAAAAGAGACCTTAATCAGTCAGATTTTAGCACATCAGGAAACCACTGTAGCACCGTCTCCTAGTGCTGTTACTGAAAAGGAAAATGTTGATGATAAGCCTAAAAGAGCAAGGATTGTTCCTGTGAAAAAAGCGGCTATTAGTAAAAATGCTCCAGTCTTAGAATTTGATACAATAGAGGAAACTCCGGAAAAAACAGAAGCTCCTGTAGTCGCAAAACAAGCTCCGGCAGCAAAAATAACTCCATCAGCCAAAATTGCTCCTAAAGCCAAACAAGCACCAATAGCAAAAGCAGCTGCAGAAGTTAAGGAAGGAACAGAAATTCCTGAAAATTTAGAAGTTCAGGAAGAAAATACGGAGATAGAGAAAAAAGGACCAAAAATCGTAAAATTCAATAAATTAGCTTACGAGAAAAAAGTCGCTTTGCAAAAAGAAAAAGAAGCCACAAAAGAAGCAATTCCTGAAGGCGAAGCTGTAGCAGAAACTTCGACTGCTGAAAAAACAGAAGTGGCAGTTCCAGCAAAAAAGGTCAATCCGAACCAAAATAAAAATCCAAACCAGAATCCAAATCAAAATCCTAATTCAAACGCTAATCCTAATGCAAATGTAAATCCAAATGCAAATGGTAACGGAAATGGGAATAATGGGAATCAAAATCCAAATCATAAAAATAAAAAGAACAATTTCAGAGATTCAGATTTTGAATTTGACGGAATTATAGAAAGTGAAGGTGTTCTTGAAATGATGCCGGACGGTTATGGTTTTTTACGTTCATCAGATTATAATTATTTAGCCTCTCCCGATGATATTTATTTATCAACGTCACAAATCAGATTATTCGGTCTTAAAACCGGAGATACTGTAAAAGGAGTGGTTCGTCCTCCAAAAGAAGGCGAAAAGTTTTTCCCATTAGTTCGTGTACTTAAAATTAATGGTCACGATCCGCAAGTGGTTCGCGACAGAGTTTCTTTTGAGCACCTTACACCAGTTTTTCCTTCAGAAAAATTCAAGTTAGCCGAAAAAGGCAGTTCAGTTTCAACCCGTATTATCGATTTGTTTTCTCCAATAGGAAAAGGACAGCGTGGTATGATTGTCGCTCAGCCTAAAACGGGTAAAACAATGTTACTAAAAGATATTGCAAATGCAATTGCAGCCAATCATCCTGAAGTTTACCTTATTGTTCTTTTGATCGATGAGCGTCCTGAAGAGGTTACGGATATGCAACGCAGTGTTCGTGGAGAAGTAATCGCTTCTACTTTTGACAGAGAACCACAAGAACACGTGAAAATTGCTAATATTGTTTTGGAAAAAGCAAAACGTTTAGTAGAATGCGGACATGATGTTGTAATTCTTTTAGATTCGATTACACGTTTGGCAAGAGCTTACAATACTGTTCAGCCAGCTTCTGGAAAAGTATTAAGCGGTGGTGTTGATGCCAATGCATTGCAAAAACCAAAACGTTTCTTTGGAGCAGCAAGAAATGTAGAAAATGGTGGTTCGTTAAGTATCATCGCAACAGCATTGACTGAAACTGGTTCTAAAATGGATGAGGTGATCTTTGAAGAATTTAAAGGAACCGGTAACATGGAACTTCAATTAGATCGTAAAATTGCCAACAAACGTATCTTCCCTGCAATCGACCTTACTTCGTCAAGTACACGTCGTGATGATTTGTTATTAGACGAAAAAACATTACAAAGAATGTGGATCATGCGTAAATATCTATCAGATATGAACCCTGTAGAATCTATGGATTTTGTAAATGAACGTTTTAAGAAAACCAGAAACAACGAAGAGTTTTTGATTTCGATGAATGATTAAGAAAGATGCTAAGGCTCTGAGATGCTAAGATTCTAAGTTTTTCTTTTGGAATCTATAAATATAAAAAAGGGATGAGTTTTAAACTCATCCCTTTTTGTTGTTATTGATTTTTGTGCTATGATATGTTCAAAGTTTGTGTCAAACATAAAGTGAAGGTATATATTGCGTCGCTCTCTGGATGTGATTTCTCCTCCGAAATAACAATATTAGACTTAAGTCTATAAAAGAAAACTTAGAATCTTAGTAACTCTTTTAGAAAAACTTAGAATATTAGCATCTCAGAATCTTAGTGTCTCAGCAACTTATTTCTTATCCACTACCGGTCTGTTCTCTCTATTGGCTAATTCCCAGGCGATTGAAAAGGCTAATTTTGTTCTTTTGGTTAATGCATCGTACTCAATTTTTTCAGGTTCGTCACCTTTTCCATGATAATCTTCGTGAACTCCGTTGAAGAAGAATACTGACGGAATACCATGTTTTGCAAAGTTATAATGATCAGAACGTTCGTAAAAATGATTTGGATCTTTAGGGTCATTAAATTTAAAATCCAGATCTATTTTGGTGTATTTTTCATTTTGTGCTACTACAATATTATGCAGATCGCTTGATAATCTGTCGGCACCAATTACATAAACATAATTATTTGTTTGAGCATGTTCTACATCACGACGACCAATCATGTCGATATTGATATCTGTAATGGTGTTGGCAATTGGAAACAAAGGATTTTCAGAATAATAACGTGATCCGTGCAAACCATGCTCTTCACCCGTTACATGAAGGAATAAAATCGAACGTTTTGGTCCGTGTCCTTGTTTCTTAGCTTTTGCAAATGCTTTTGCCATTTCGATTACCGCTACAGTTCCGGATCCGTCATCATCGGCTCCGTTATAAATTTCGCCTTTTTGGATACCTACGTGATCGTAATGAGCAGAAATTACTAATACTTCATCCGGTTTTTCAGAACCTTCAATATAAGCCCAGATGTTCTCGGAATCTGGTAAATTTTCGTTTCGTCTGGCGTTTAGGAAGGCAGCAGGAATGTGTTGATAATAATCTGTTGCTCCTTTAGGAAACGAAATTCCGCTTTTTTTGTATTGTTCGATCATATAAAGACCCGCTTTTTTCTGTCCTTTAGATCCGGTTTCACGGCCTTCCATTTCGTCAGAAGCGACAACGTACAACATCTTTTTTAAATCTTTTTCGCTAATAGATTTTATGTATTTAGTAGGATCAGAATTGTCTTTTGATGCAACCGACTGCATATTTTTGCATGAAAAGGCAGTGCCAATTAATAATAGAAGAATAATTTTTTTCATTGTTGTTTAATGTAAGTTTACAAATGTGTAAAAAGCGTATAAGATTAGTAAAAATAGAATAAAAAAGGAGTTAATAAAAAACAAAGCCATACTTTTTGCAAACTACAGCCATTTGGTTTGTCCGTAAAAACGATGGTATAGGTGAGGCAATTACCCAAATTAGCGCGAATTAATTTTATTTTAAACCGGCGTAAATCCGGGTGCTATTTTTTGCCACAAATTGCACGAATTAGCACGAATTAATTATGTAAAAATCAGTGTAAATCCTTTTAATCAGAGTTATCCGTGTGCTATCAATACAATATTATTTTTTCAATACTTCATTCAGGAAAAGCTGCAAATGCTCAAATGATCTTTTTGCTGCAACTGCATTATAAGCGGCCCCTTTTGAGTTGTCGTTTCCTGCTTCAGGATTGGTAAAAGAGTGAACGGCATTGGCATAATAAATCATTTGCCAATCGGCTTTTGAGTCACGCATTTCCTGCTGAAAAGCTATAATTTCTTCTTTTGATTCAAACGGATCATCGGCACCATGACAAACCAATACTTTTGTTGTAATTGGTTCAACAGCACGGGTTGCATCTTTACCTAAACCGCCGTGAAACGAAGCCACACCTTTTAAGTTCAAATGTCCGCGGGCAGCTTCAAGAACTCCGGTTCCTCCAAAACAATATCCTATAGCAACAATGTTATCTGCATTGGCTCCGGATTTTACTAATTCCTGCAAAGCTGCATTGATTCGTTTTTGATAAACTTCGTGATTCTTTTTGTAATAACCGGCTTGTTTTCCGGCTTCGGCAGTATTTGTTGGATAGTTTCCTTCGCCATAAATATCAGCGATAAAAACATTATAGCCTAGTTTTGATAAATTTTCTGCAATATCTTTCGAGGCTTTATCGATTCCTAACCAGGCAGGTAAAAGTAAAATGCCCGGATTCTGACTGCTTTTTTTAGCAGATTTTATAAATAAACCATTTAGAGCCTGAGAGCCATCTGTATATTTTACGGGTTTTAATTGTGCATTTATAGTGTTAGAAAACAGTATAGTAGCAAATAAAAGAAGTGCAGAGTTTTTCATAGTGGTAGAATTTTAAACAAATATCAGAAATATTATGTTACAAAAATATCCCCTAAGCTATTTCTTATGAGGTTTTCTACAGGATGACTTCTAAGATAAAAATCATTCGGATACTATCTTATAAGGTAATATTGCGTTTAAAAGCGCAGCCCAATTCAATAATAGAATCAGTTTTAGCGATACCGGGAATACTGTCGATTTTTTCATAAAGAATTCTTCGCATATGTTCGTGGTTCGTTGCAATGATTTTAATATAAAGTGTGAAAGAACCAGTCACAAAATAACATTCGGTGATCTCCGGAATATCTTTTAACGCTTCGATAATTCTATCTGAATCTGAATCTTTATTGAGTGTAATTCCCGTAAAAGAAGCCCAGTCGTAACCAATTTTCTTTTCCTGAATAATTGGTTTTATACCACTAATGACACCTTGCTCTATCATTCGATTAATTCGCTGATGCACCATAGTGTTTGATATCTTTAAATTAGCGGCAATCGCAGAAAAAGCCATTCGGCCATCTTTTTCTAATTCTTTGATGATGCTAATATCAAAATCGTCTAATATATCCATTGTCTTAACATTGATTTAAATTCACTTTCCGAATTCATAAAAGTAATTATTTTTTTCTATAAAGCAGGAGAAAACCAATTATAAAGACAAGTATTTTTGATTTTTTAATGGTCTAAAAATACTATTTTTGACTTTAATATTACTTTTTAAAAGTCAAAATACTTGTTTTTTAACCTGATTATGAATAAAATTTAATACTTTTGCTTTTTAAAAGAAACAAATTTATGGTACAAACTGATAAATCACTTTCGTCAAAATCAGAAGTTTTGATCGAAAAAGAAAATAAATACGGAGCTCATAATTACCATCCACTTCCGGTTGTGTTAGAAAGAGGAGAAGGTGTATATGTTTGGGATGTTGACGGAAAAAAATACTATGATTTTTTATCGGCTTATTCTGCAGTAAATCAAGGACATTGTCATCCTAAAATTGTGAAAGCAATGACAGATCAGGCACAAAAACTGACTTTGACTTCGCGTGCTTTTTATAATGACAAACTGGGAGATTATGAGGAATTTGTAACGAAATATTTTGGTTTTGATAAAGTTTTGCCAATGAATACTGGTGCTGAAGCTGTTGAAACTGCTCTTAAAGTATGTAGAAAATGGGCTTATGAAGTAAAAGGTATTCCGGAGAATCAGGCACAAGTTATTGTTTGTGAAAATAATTTTCATGGAAGAACTACTACAATCATTTCATTTTCTAATGATGAAGGTGCCCGTAAAAACTTTGGTCCTTTTACAGAAGGATTTATAAAAATAGAATATGATAATATTGAAGCTCTTGAAAAAGTTCTTGAATCATCAAAAAATATAGCCGGATTTTTAGTAGAACCTATTCAGGGTGAAGCTGGAGTTTATGTACCGTCTGAAGGTTATTTATCGAAAGCAAAAACATTGTGTGAAAAACATAATGTTTTATTTATTGCAGATGAGGTTCAAACCGGAATTGCACGTACCGGAAAATTATTAGCGGTTCATCACGAAAATGTACAGCCAGATATTTTAATTTTAGGTAAAGCAATTTCAGGTGGCGTTTATCCTGTTTCGGCAGTGTTGTGCAACAATGAAATAATGAATGTGATTAAACCTGGTCAGCATGGATCGACTTTTGGAGGAAATCCTGTTGCTGCCGCTGTTGCCATTGCTGCGCTGGAAGTAATTAAAGAAGAAAATCTTGCTGAAAATGCAGAACATTTGGGCATTATTTTAAGAAAAGGTTTAAACGAGATTGCAGAAAGAAATAACCTGATCACGCTGGTTCGTGGAAAAGGATTACTAAATGCTATTGTAATCAATTGTGGTGAAGACTCAGATTTAGCGTGGGAGATTTGCTTAAAATTCAGAGATAACGGATTATTAGCAAAACCAACTCACGGAAATAAAATTAGACTAGCGCCGCCATTGGTAATGACAGAAGCTCAAATTCAGGAATGTCTTGAAATTATCGAGAAATCATTAAACGATTTTAGGGATTAAAAAAAACAGGTTAATTATTAAATAAAAAGTTGCAAGATGTTCTTGCAACTTTTTGCTTTTTATGCGGTTGCTATAAATTATATAACAAGAGACATTAATTGTATAATTTTTTTAAGCGACTTGAGAAGTAGTTTTGAATGTCTTTAAAAATGAAATGAAAAGCGAATGTTTTAATATTTCATTTTTAAATAAAAAATAAGAAAGAACCAAAAACGGTCTTACTAACTTTTATAAAAACAATTCTACTATAATGGCTTACTCAAATAATGATATAACACGTTTTTTAGATGCGCAGAATAAACTTTATTTAACCGCTCTTGCCGAAATGAAAAAAGGAAAAAAAGAAACACACTGGATGTGGTTTATTTTTCCTCAAATACAAGGATTAGGTACTAGTAATATCTCAAAGTATTATGCGATTGCCAATCTTCAAGAGGCTAAAGAGTTTATGGATCATCCCATTTTAGCTAAACATATTATAGAAATTTCAGCGTTGTTATTAACATTTAAAAGAAAATCTGCCGAAGGTATTTTAGGCGATTTAGGTGCCCGTAAATTATGTTCATCTATGACACTTTTTTCTCAGGTAGAAGGTGCTCATCCTATATTTCAGGAAGTTCTGGATACATTTTTCTTAGGATATTCAGATCAACTTACTTTATCCATCATTGATTCACAAGTAGTAGTGTCGCCAGCTGTTGAAGCATTAATATAAATTACGCTCAAACGTAAAGAAATGAAACCATTCTACTTTAAGTGGAATGGTTTTTTGTTT